>Ga0209343_10000858_pt1 | contig 42235 bp, 27 predicted proteins | sample RifCSPlowO2_02_FD_184026 | JGI IMG/M metagenome (GOLD analysis project Ga0209343, IMG submission 184026) | Groundwater microbial communities from Rifle, Colorado - Rifle CSP2_plank lowO2_0.2 (SPAdes) (version 2) | ecosystem: Environmental > Aquatic > Deep subsurface > Groundwater | place...
TGGAGCTAAGTGATTCTGCCAACCCGCACTCGCCTTTGCCGCGCTAAGCCCTAGTAGTTCGTCACGCTTCGATTTGCGGGTAGCGAAGCGGTCTGCCGCGTTGATCGAGGGCGAGTGCAAGGCGTCGAGCACAGACAGGGCGTTCCCCTGTCGCGCATCGGCAACGCCGCAATCGCCTTCGAGCAATGTGGCAGAACCCGTAAATTGGAGCGCGACGGACTACTAGGCGTCAATGAGCGACGGCGAATCGTGTCAGCACTTTTTCCGCAACCTTGCGGCCGAGTTGTAATCCGTCTTCGTTATCGTGCCGGAAGTGAATTCCTCCCAGCAGTCTAGACTCTGCGGCCTCCGCTGCCATGGTGTCGAGCCGCTTGGCATGTTTCGGCAGATATGCGCCGATGATGCGCGCTGCCGCGCCGCTGAATGCAGCATGACCGGATACATATGACGGAAACGGCGGCGTGAGAATCGCCGGAACAAGGCCGACTCCCAACAGTGACTTGGCGACGGTAATCGGCCTGGCAGACCAGTAATGATATTTGGTATCCCAGACGGCGATGAAAGCGTCTGCTTGCGCCATATTCAGATGCGCGAATAAACGTGCGGTCGTGACATCGTCAAGTTTGCTTTTGACGATTTCGTCGATTGCGATTGCATTCCAGTGGCCGGGAGGCGTGACGGACCCGGAACCATCCACCCAGAACTTGGCGATCTTGAGTTGTTCCGGCCGCAGATTCTGGTTAATTCGTACAACTTCCTGTAAGTCCTGAATATATTTCGGCGATCCATAGGCGGGAGGTATGGGGCGAAACTCGTCGGCACGGTCCAGCGCCCAAGTACGCCATGTCGGAGCAAACGGTTCATCAGGCGGGTAATAGAAATAAGGAGGAGTAGGCTCCCAGGTTCCGGGGCCGTAATAGCGGCCTTCACCGTACCATTGCAAGCGTATGCCGTTCCACCCCTTTTGTGCACCGTCGGTTTCTCCATGGCGAACCACATGCCGACCGATGGCATAACCCAGTTCGATTGCACGCCGTGCATCCGCAGGCAGCATCTCCCGGCCGGTCCGGCTTAATTGGGCCGCAACAGCGAAAGCAATCCGGTCAAATGCCTTTTCTTCGGCTGTGAAAAGGTAACCTAGGACCTGAGCCGCGGCCATCGACACCACCAGCTTGGCATTCATCTTTCGCGCCGCTGCAATATCGTAAGCGTCGTGCATGGCCACATGCATCAGCGCCAACCCGCGGGCACCGCGTGTTGGCATGATCTTGTGTTTCATGTGCCGCTCCAGCTGAACGCGGGTCCAGGGTACGGTTGTCTGCTCGGTCTGCCATGCTTTCACGATTTTTCCGGCTTCAGCATCGGCAATTTCCCATGCGTGAAATACCGATTGCGGCAACACCAATGAAGATGATTTGTCCAACTCCAACAGAGTTTCACGATAATCAAGGATAGGTTCAGCAATGGCATTGCCGCTCGGCGCCGAGATAAAGATGAATATGCAAATTATCAGAGAAATTCGGCAAATACGCCTGGTGAACGCGCAACCTCGCACATTATTCAATAGTGACGCGACGTATATCATTGCGGCCTCAGTGACAATGCTGCTTCGATCCTGCCGACAATGTCGTGGCGCGTGGCCAGTTTGGCTGCGGACAACGGCGTTTGACCAACACCGTCGGGCATGGCCGGTTTGGCGTTTGCCGCCAACAACATGTCGACAAGGGCTAATTTCCCGGTTTGAATCGCAGCGATCAGTGCGGTTGGCGCCTTCTCCGGGACGACGTTGACGTCCGCCCCTTTTTGCAGCAATGCCTGAACGATCGAAGTATGCCCCGCATACACAGCGGCAATCAAGGGAGTAACGCCGTGCCAATCCCGAGCATCGATGTCGGCGCCAAGTTCCAGCAACCGCGCTACGATACGCAGATGGCCTTGCGCCGAAGCATTATGTAACGCAGTGGCTTTTCTGATTGGATCGGCGCTGTTTACGCGCAGCCCGGCATCGATCAGCAAGTTTACCGTTACCAGATCGCCTTGCGCAGCATATTGCGTCAGCCGCTCAGGAATAATTTCGATTCTGATCTTCGTGAGTTGCTCCACTGCAGAGGGCTTGGTTTGCGCTACGCATAAGCCCGGTAATGCGGCAACGATCAACATCGCCAATGTCTTGGAAATGCATCGCACCGGGTGGTTCCTCGTTGTCATCACCGCCATCCCGCTTATTGACCAGGGGCGTTGGCAACGGGATTCAATTTTAACCATCCCTGAATCATGGATACCGCTTTCTCGGGCGGATTAGGGATTCCTGAGAATTTCCATGCGATCTTCTGCTCGCCTCTCATACCCAGCATGCTTGGAACTGCGGTTAGATCCAGCCCCTTGATTACGCCGGCATCATTTGCATGCATCCATCTAACGCCTGGCAAACTCGCCTTTTCGATGCTCAATTTTTCGATCATGGCGTCGCTGCCGACCAACAGGATGGTAGTCCGTTCATCCAATACGTCTTTTTTAGCAGCCAGGGCCGACAAGAATTTTTGTGCAGATGGCATGGACGAATCAAGCACGATCAGCACCCAGTTTCCATTCAAACGCAACTTGTCCGCATCGCTCGACCTGCCATCAACGTCCCGAAACACTATGCCGGGCAGGGTACGCTCATTTTCCGCACTCCTGGCATGCCTCGGCGACGGTGGTTTCTCGCCACGCACGTTGGTTCCACGGGGGGCAGGCACCGATTCATTCGTTCCATCGCCTTGCACGTGTTGGAATGGGACCGGCGCACCACTCGGGGCATCTTGTGCGCTCGCATAAAACGCCCCAACGGCACAAAGAAAACCGACTATCAGCTTGATCATGGGCTCACCACAAAGTTTTTGATATTAGCTCTATCTGCAGAACTCAATCCTTCAAACATGCCGGATTGCGTCATGGTCGATAAGGCTTCCGCCTGCGCCTGGGCTGCAGTAGCATCGCTGGCCGCTCTTTGTACGGCGAAGTGCAGAAGCGATACCGTGCCTCCCGCCGGGATAGTCACATTCCAGTCATAGCTGAATTGATCGTTGGGCGGATTGAACATCTGTGTTCCGGTCAATGGCGCACCTGTGCTTGCAAAGACATGCGCCAACGCCGGATCATAACCCTGGTCAGTTGTCACTGCATACCGGCCTCCGCTCTGCGTTGGCGATACGATCAGCCGCGTACCGGAGTCGGAACCCAGGTTGCCGTCAACCTTGACGGCGATGGTGATATCGGAAGCCGTAGGATTGCTTAGCGTATCCAGATAGCGTGCGTAGCCGCCTGATGTCGGCACATACACTCTACGGGAAACCTGCAAATTTTCCATGATGTTTGGCCCGATCAAGACTTCCCTGCCGCCGTTCGAGAGCGGAGCAACCGAATTGCAAGGAAAGGAGTTTCCGTTGACCTTAAGATAATAAGCGCCGTCGTAGGCATCACCGCGATTGGCGAATCCGCCGTCCGATAATCTTCCATCGCAATACACATCATAGCGGGAAGTATCCGTTCCACTAAATATGTGAGGCAGGACAACAGCACCGCCGATCGTAACATTCAGCGTAAGCGCGGTATCTGCGACGGCGGTGCCATCGACGAAGCCGGCGATTCCGCCACTGTTGGCGACCAAGCGGAAATCTCCCGCCGGCACGTTGGAAAGACTGAAGTTGCCAGACGCATCCGCAGTCGTATTGCGCGAGATTGTGCCGAAGGGGCCATACGATTGTCGCGTGGATAACGAGACTGACGCGCTACTGACTGCGCCGCCGGCCTCATTGAGAACTTGCCCGGCGACGTTCGTCGCATTGTTCGCACGCAGATCGAGCGTCAGCACCGATCCCGCCTCAGCGATCTGCCCGCTTGCCATCGCGATGAGCAACCCAGGATACGGACCTCGCGCCACTACAGTTATGTTACCTAGCGCCACCTTTTCGACACGGTACACACCATTACTATCGGTAGTAGCGTAGCGGTCCACATCCACCGCGCTGCTGCGCACATAGACCTCCGCATTTGCAATCGGTTGATCGTCCCGATCCCTGAAAGTCCCCGTAACCGTACCGGTCGGCGGCATGGTGACATTCAGCGCGATGGACGTGCCTGGATCGACCAGATTGCCGGAAGCGGTGGCACTTAATCCGGAATCATTGTCTTCAGCCCTGACCGTAAATGCGCCAGCGGCCGCACCGTAGATCCGGTACTCGCCCAGCTCGTTGGTTTCGGCATATAGGAACTGGGTCTCATTGGTCAAGGTCACCGAGGGCCACGGAATTGGTGTGCCGTCAGCGAGCCGCACCACGCCTTTTACCAGCGACACCGTCAGCACGACATCGGTACGTTGTCCCTCCACCACATCGAAAGTGACCGGTCCCAGAGGTGCGATGTAGTCCAGATTTCCAGTTATCGTGGCTTGTCCCGCCGGCACTGCATCGAATGTGATGCCAACTCCACAGTTTTGCCAATTCATTGTTCCCGACTGACCATTTGCAGCTTGAATCGTCAGATTGCGGCACGAATAAGGAACGGGCTGATTGTCTGCGTCGAGTACCCGTACGAATACGGAGCCGCCTGACATATCGAGCGGCAGATTCAACACTCCATTTTGTCCATGGCTTGCCAAAGTAGTGTTTCCCGTTCCGACAATGGTGGTGAACCCGGTATACACACTCGTGGTAACCGTGATATCGCGTCCGACCGGAATATTCGGAATGCTGTATTCGCCGGCCTGGTTGGAGTAAACGTATTTTTGCGTCGTGTAGTTGTTGATGTCGTCATACACATACGTCGCAACAACCTGGACATCAGGTATCACGCCTCCCGAAGTACGGCTGACCACGCCGGATACCGTGCCGATACCTGTCAATTGAATATCGCGCGTAACGGTTTCACCAAGCTGTAGTGTCGTTCGCAATACAGTCAAGACTGCAGTGTTGGGCTCCTGAGCCTGCAACAATATTTCTTCGCCTACAGGAAGCGCAGCAAACAGATAATTGCCTTGCGAATTGGTATACATGGCGCCGAGAGAGTTGTTGTTTGCAGCCACCCTCGCCCGCACGTATATGCCGCCGACCGGCTCCCCTGCACCGTTCAACACCCTTCCCTGCACACCGGCCGCTGCCAGAGTTAACGTAACCGGTATCGTTTGCCCTTCAGCACCGGTAATCGCGCTTGAAGCAGAAATGGATGAATTGTTTGGATGCACCACGCGAACCGTTGCTTGATCGCCGTAGACAGCCACCGTCCTGACTGAACTAATTGTCTCGCCGCTGGCAAAAGTTACCGGCCCTTCTTGGCGAGTGCCCCCCATGTCGGTGACCTGGAAATACAGCTGGCTCGGAATGGACAGGCCGCCTGGAATGGATACCTGTACCTGCAGGGTGGTTTTTGGCGGGATACGCAGATCCTTGGTAATGATTTGCGCCGCGGCGCTGATCGCATCGGACGCGGATGCCAATACGTTTTTGCTGGTCGCATCCAGGGCTGAAACAGTAAATCCGCTGACAGGAACGCCGCCGAACTGATACAAGCCTGCGCTGTCCGTTTCGGTACGCATCGATAGCCGCAACACGTCATCAGTCTGAATCTGGACCATCTGGCTGACTGCCGGCGAACTATCCGATTTGGTGATCGTACCTTGGACAGTACCGCCATCCAAATATGTCGGAATCTCTACCGCCACACCGTTGACCCGGACTTGAAGACGATAGCCGCCAAGATAGGACACGTTGGAGTAATACGGATTGACCGCGATGGTGTAGTTGCCGGTATTGGACGCAACTATATTTTGCAAATTTCCGAAAGCGTTGTACTGATTATAGTTGGAACGGGAATCGTAGCCGTAACCTTCTGCTACCCGCACTTTGGTCGTATCGAAAACTTGCACATTGGTGAGATAGGCCGACGGCCCGGCATTGACCACGGCACCGGAAATACCCACGCTGATCACATCGTTCGCAGCAGCGGCGATTGAATACAGGTGCCGTTCGCCTACATACGTAAAGACGCCCAGCTTGTCTGCCGTAGCAGTAAGGCTTAAGGTTTTTTCCAGTGTTTGTCCATCGACGCTCGCGTCAATGACTCCGGAGGTCACCACAATACGGCCTTCCTGGGTACGTGCAGTAATTGTGTAAGTGCCTTCCTGGACATTCGGAATCAACAGTTGGCCGGAGCCGTTTGTTGAGCCCTTGCCGCAGCCTGACTCACAGGCCGAATCGGTTAAGGTAACTTGCGCACTCACAATCGGCGCATTGCCCGCGTCCTGATCAACCACCGTGACGCGCACGGCGGCATGTGCACCCAATACAAGGGTGGCATCCCTGCTTTCATTGTTGGTTGCGATCGTGCCGCTCGATTCGACCCACCGTCCGCTGTTGTAACCGTCCAGTGGATGCGCCACGCGAATGGTGTAGGTTCCTACCGGTACCAGGATCGCCAGTCGTCCTTGCGCGTCGGTACGGCCCTTGTAATAAAACGAACTGTTGACGGCTGATGATTGCATGTACACGTCAACATTGGCGGCTGCCGTGCCTCGAGCAAAATTCACCGTCAGCTGAATTGAACCGGTGCCGACCAATGTCAGGTTTTGCACGGTAACCTGGTTCTGTGTAACCGTGACCACTGCAGAAGTAATCGCCGAAGTCCGTGCATCGGATACCGATAAGGTATACACACCGACCGGTACGGCGGAGAAATTGAAACGCCCGAGAGAGTCAGTCGAGCTACTGCGCGACAACGACCTTGCACCGCCATTCATCGTCAGTGAGATGTAGCTGGCTACCGAAGCTTCGCCATTGGCCGTAACGACCGCGCCGCTTACGGAACCGGTCGGCTCGATATTGATGTCGGCCACCGTGGTTTGTCCGGCCGTTACCGTTGCATTGAGTGGAATACCCAGCAACTGGGCTCCCTGATTATGGGGAACCGTGGACGTCAATTCCCGGCTTCCCACGGGCAAGCCGGGAAACAGGTATGCGCCATCGTTGGCGATGGTCACCGCAACCGTATAGCTGCTGGAAGAGTTGACGTTCGCCGGCATTACGGTGCGCACTGCGCCGCCGCCAACACCATAATCCGACGGACCGACGACCGTGCCGGTCAAAATACCGGTATCGAATACCACATCCTGTGTCGCCTCATTCGCCGCATCGGCGAATGCCGCGGTGAAGGTTTGCGACGGCACTCTGGTCAACGGATGACCGAGCCCGCTTAACGAGTAGCACCTGGTTTGCGCCGCCTTGACGCTGATGTCGGAACCGACAGGCAATGGAATTGAGCCGACGTCCTGAAGTATACCGGTCAGGCTGTACGCACCGGTAGCCGTTGAAACCAAAGACGGTACACCAATCGTTCTATCGCATGGGTTGGTGTTGGAGCGCATCCAGGTACGTCCGAACAAAGGATGGCTGCTGCGAATTTCAATCGATGCGCTTGGCACAACGGTTTGCCGGTCGCCTTCATACACCACTCCGGATACGCGGCCCAATAAGCTCGGCAACGCGGCAATGCTGCTCTGACCGGCGCCAGGCAGCGCAAAGTTGGAGATTGCCGCAATTTCTTCACTGGACAATGAATCCAGCGCTTCCGGAGGCAACTGCTGCAGCCGCTCCGCAGCCGCCATTGCGCTTGCACGATTGATCTGCTGCACCTGGAAATGCATCAGGATGACACGTCCGTTGGCGGGAACCGTCACGTTCGACCAGCCGGCGATCAATGAGGTCCCGCTGCTGTAATTCATCTCCAGCTGATCGTGCGGCATCGTGCCGTCGCTTGGTCCGAGAACCAAGGATGTCGCAGGTTGCGAACTGGTCAGGAATGGATCCGCATCGGTGCCGTCGTCCGTCACAACCCATGTATCGCGTTGCGCACCGCTGGCCTGCAACTGGGTATCGCCGGATGACGTGTTGACTACCCCGGTATTGGTATTTCTAAACCTCGACTTGACCTTGACAGTTACATCGACCGGAGACGAACCCGGATTTTCCAGCACCTCGAGATAACGCGCGAAATAACCTCCACGCGGCACGAAAATCTTGCGGCTGACATTCAGGCCCGCCAGAGGAGTCTGCTGCGTAATCGCGAATTGGCGGCGTCCTGCTTCCAGGAATGCGCCGACATCGCCGGCAAACGCCGTGCCATTGATCTCCAATTGCGATCCGCTGTTTTGAAAAACGCTATAAGTTGTCGACCAGCGAGCGCGCCAACCTGCGCCAATGGAACCGTTCTGCTGAATATCAAACAAGAAGTCGTTCGCATCCCGCAAATCAGCCGGCAACGCGATGCGATTGTCCGCCAACCTGAGGTTGACGGTGGTCTCTTGACCATCCGATGCAAGGGTGGTTTCCGCATAGGCGAATTTGAATGTGGCCCGGTCTTCCGCCGATACGCTGTAGGGCGCCAACGGCAGACCGTTAAATCGATAAACGCCGGCCGCATTGGTCGATACGGTGCTTTGAGAAACAGTACCATCCTGACGACGTACTGTCACGCTGACGCCGGATGCGGGTGTCGATCCGTCAGGACGCAGTAACGTCCCAGTGATCGAACCGGCAGGCGGCAGAGCCAGCGTGATCTCCGCCGTGCCGCCATTCCCGGCAATAGTAGCTGTGCCGCTGACCATCAAGTTCCCGTTGTCCGGATGCCTTGCACGAATCGTCAACGCAATGTCGGACGGCGCCGAAAAACTTACCTGCCCGGCGCCGTTGGTGGAGCCACCGGCACGGCCGACGAGCTCAACATACGCATTCACCGCCGGTACGCCGCGCTGATAATTCACTTGAACGCTCACCTGCCCGGTCCCTGCGAGCTGCAGGTTCACGACTGCAGCGGTGTCCTTCACTACATTCGCGGTACCCGTCTCTTGCAATCCATTGTTGCCGCTGGCCCTTACCGTATGGCTGCCCAGGCGGACATCCGTAAAGCGGTAATTGCCGCCGGTGTCGGTTTGCGTATAACGGTAAGCCCCGTAGATGGATGGATCAAGCTCGACGCCGGCATTGACAACCGGCTCGCCGTTTGCCGCACGTACCGTACCCGTAATTTCCCCGGTTTCCTCCATGGTAATGGCGACTACCGTGGTCGTCCCGGACGGTACGCCTATCGAACCACTGGCGGAACCATTCAAGGCTTGGCCTTGAGGATGTCCCTGCGTGGCGGTTGCAAGATAATCGTCCGATGAAATACCAGTGTATTTAAACGATCCGCTGGAATCGATACTGGTCGTCAACGCCTGGGTGCTGGTGCTCCCCGGGAACCGGTACGGAATACTTACTGTGCCGCTGGTGACCGCAGCACCCGTGTGGCGCTTTACGGTGCCGGTCAGGTTTCCTGTGCCGATGAAAATCAAATCTTGCTGAACACTCGTTTGGCCAGCGTCGAAATTGCCTGCCGCAGGCGCCGTCACGGCACTAGTGCGCGGATGTGTCGCGGTCGCGGCAAAACGGTCTTGTGCAATCGCCACCACGTTGGACTGGCCAAAACGTTGTGAACTCAGGCTGAAGCTGCCGCTCGCATTGGCGGAAGTACGATGAACACGGCCGAACAGAACATTCTCGCTCTTTAGCGCGACAGGCGCATTCGCGATCGGCGTCGTACCATCGCCGGCGAGTACCGTTCCTGTGACAACTGTATTCTCCAGATTCGGCAGCGGCTGCAGCGTGCTTAAGCCATCCACAGGCATTTTAAAGTTCAGGATGATGGCACGCTCGTTCGAGGTCAATCCCTCCAACGCTTCGGGAGGCAGTTGCACCAAGCGCTCCGCTGCCGCGCGTGCCGGAATACGTCCGAGTTGCTGCGAATTGAAATGTATGAGCGCAGCGCTTGCGCCAGGCGGGATTGTGATGTTGCTCCACTGCCAGCTCACCTTTGCAACGGTGCTGACTGCCGTTACCGCTGCTTCGGCCACGTTGATGTCGGCGTTCACGCCATCAAATACCATTGCCACGGACGGATTGCCGCCTTCTTCAAACGGATCGGCATCGCGATCGTCGTCCAGGATTGCCCACCGATCACGGCTTGCGTCTGCGGAGATGTCGAGCACGCTGTCATTGCTGGAGGTATCCACGACACGCGCACCGACGACACCAGGAGCGATATTCGAAACAAGCTTTACGCCAACGGTAACCGGATTGGCCGTGCGATTTTCGAGTACTTCCAAAGTCCGGCTGAAATAGCCGTTCTTGGGGATATAGATGCGCCGCGTGACATCCAGGCCGGAAGCCTCATGGAAATCGTCCACCTCGAGCAACTGTCCCAACTGCGTCAGACGGCCGATCGTACCGTCACCGTTCTGGAACGGCACCGCCACGCCATTGACGACGATTTCCAATCGGCTGGCGCGCGCGTCAGCGACCGCATTGCCGTTGAATACATTATTGATGCCGGTCCTGACCGAACCGTCACCTTGCAGGTCGAATCGGGCACCGTTCGCATCGTAAAGGTTGATGGGCAGATTGACCGCGTTGTCCACCAATGTGAGATTCACCGTTACGACATCGGCATCGAAGCGCACTGTGCCGCTATTTTGCGCCTGCAGCCTTCCGTCGTTGCTCCGTGCGCGCACCGTGAAATTGCCTGCTGGGACATTGGCGAAGCTATAGCTGCCGTCCGCCTGCGTGGTGACGCTCCACGAGCCGCCATAAGTAGGATCCGGATTGCTTAAGGTAACGTAGATGCCCGGCTGTGCCTGGTTTTGCGCATTGGTTGCAAGGCCCGACACTGTGCCGACCCCGATCAATACAAGATTGCGTGTAACTGTTTCGTTGGCTGTGCTTAGCGTCACGTCGCTGCGCGCGCGCACCCGATTGTTGATGAGCGCGGTGACGCGATAGTTTGGCCCCACCTCGACCAGATCGAACCGGTAAGCGCCGTCAGCGGCGGTAACTACCGACCTGACCGCGCCGGTATTATTGTTGGAAAGACGTACTGTTACCCCGGATTGCGGATCGCTGGCCAATCCTTTGGTGACGACCCCGGCTACCGCCCCTACCGGCTTGTTCAACAAGGTCAACGTGACCTCAGCCGTAGCGCCGCCAACAATGGTCGTGGTGCCGAAACCGCTGATACGGTCGATGCCGGCTCCCTTTTCGCCGGTGACATTGACATCGCCGTTAAACACAGGCGAGAACGTGACCAGTCCGTCGGCGCCGGTGACGCCCTGGAACGTGCCACCGAACTGGCTCGCACTGCTTGCAGCGACAGCGACGCCCTGTATCGGTTGATTGGCGCCGTCTATAGCGCGAACCCGCACCGCACCTTGTCCAAGCAAACGAATGTTGACCGCACGCGCCTCATTCAGTGTAACCAGCCGCGATACCACCTGGCCCTTGTCGCCATTGGCCGGATTCGTGGCCAACAGGCTGAAGTCGCCTAATGGGACCACAGGGAAGTTGAAATTGCCTTCCGCGTCAGCCGTCGCTCTCAATCCGGCGGTGCCGCCGATATTGAATTCGACAATGGCCCCCGGGACCGCGGTCGCATTGTCTTGGCTGACAACCTTGCCGCTCACGGATCCAGTGGCAGCCAAGGTTACGTCGGCCGTTACTACATCGTCATTTTCAGCCAGGCGGCCGCGCCCAAACCCAGCAAGGTTGGTGCTGGCATTGCGCGCATAGACGCTGAATTCTCCGACAAATACGCCATCGAAGCGGTAACGTCCCTCGCTGTCTGAATTCGTGGTGGCGGTGCCGCCAAAAAGGCTGCTGCTGGTCAATGTCACCGGAACACTCGTCTGAATGCTGCCATTGGGATCTCGCACCGATCCCTGAACCGTGCCGCGCGCCAAAAATACGACATTCAGTGTCTTTGGATCGCCCGGCGTGATTGCCGTGAGCACCACCGAGGAACGGCCGCGGTTGCCGTTGGCGTCAGCCGCTTCGACGGTATAAGTACTTGGTTGAGCCACGCTGAAACCGTACTGGCCCTGCGCATTGGTTTGCGTTGTTGCGTTGCCGGGCTTCAGTGTGACCGCTACGCCCGCACCAACAGGGGTAACGCCATCTCGGTTAAACACGGTACCGACAATGCCGTTGGCTGCCAGTTGCAAATTGATCTGCAGATTCTCGCCATCGCTTGCAATATTGCCGCCGCCGCTGCCGACTTCGCCGCTACCGGCAGACGCGGTAAGGCCGAATGCACCGACCGGCACGCCATCGATGATGTAGCGGCCTTGCGCATCGGACTTGGTGCTGAATGCAAAGCGTTGTCCTACCAGCGACTGTACGGTCACCGTCGCGCCTTCGACCACGCTGCCGTTGTTGCGTGTGACCACGCCGCTGACCATGCCGGCCGGAGCGAAGACGATATTCCGGGCAAGTTCCTGACCTGCTTGAGTGAGGATCAAGTTCGGCACCCGAGCGCGCAAACGCCCATTTTGCATTGCATCCAGCGTGTAAGGGCCGTTGGATAATGGGAGTGCGTCGAACCGGAATTTTCCGTCTTCACCCGTGACGACCTGTGTGACGATTCCGCGCACCGCGGAAACCAGGCGGACCTGGATGCCGCTTTGAACGGTCGTGCCGTCTGTTGCATATACCACGCCTGCAATCGCGCCAACCGGTTGCAGTTTTAAAGTCACGTTCGCGGTTCCGCCGACCAACAAGGAGCCGAGTGCTGTGCCCACCAGATTCGTGGCGGTGTCCCGGGTGGAAACCGTGAACTGCCCGGCAAGGGCGCGTTCCAGGACGACCTGGCCGGATGAATTGGTCTGCAGCGTCCGGATATCACGATAGCCGGTTAAGCTGGTGAAGGTAACCAAGGCATTTGCAACCGGCGCATCTGCGCCATTTACAACCGTCACATTGACCGTGCCCTGACCATTCAACCTCACATCGATCGTGGCGATTTCTCCTTCGGTCTGCAGCATCCCGTCGCCGCGTCCAAGATCACCGGTGTCCGGCTCAATCACGGAAACAGAGAATGCGCCGGCGCTCACGTCGTCCAGCACATAGTTTCCACCGGCGTCGCTGGTCACGGTTCCCAACGACTCGCGCGGCTGGTTGCGGATGACCGTAACCCGGGCGCCGGTAACCGGAGTCGTACCATCCGCACGATAGATGCGCCCGCTAAGGCGACCGCGCGGACCGACTTGCAATACGGTGGTACCCGCCACACCTTCATTTTGCGCAGTCATGACCACGCGCGCAGCGGAACCGCTGGCGAACTGGGCCACCACCGATGCCAGACCTGCGTCGTTGACTGTAGCGATGAGCGGATTGCTGGATGTGTATAGCGTGCCTTTGATGCGTGCGGTCAAATCTACGGTGGCCGCATTGGCTAGCACGCCGGTCGTTGTCAGCTGGGTGCTCTGGTTGGCGGTCAGTTTATTCTGTGCTGCCGTCAACGCTACTCCGAGCGGGATCGGCGTCGCCGGACGCCAAAAGATCTCGCCGGTATAAACGGCTGTAGAACCAAACTCGGGGAAAGCCAGTTCCGTTTCACCCACCGTACCGTCGGAGCAGACGGCGCGCACACGGAACGGCGGCGGCGGCGTCGTGTTGCCGATGTTTTGCGGACCGATCGCGGTGGCGGCCCCGGGAATGTTATAAATCGTGAAGCTGTAATCGCCTTGCAAGGGGGCGGTGCGGTTCATCGCCGTGACGGTGCAATTGGCGTCGGGAGCGGGAGGGGTACCCTGCGATGGAGTCTGCGCCAAGGAAGGGGGCGATAAGAAACATCCGATAAAAGCCAATGCAAATACTAAAGATCTGCCGGCAATCGATTTTCTTAAAGCGCGTGCGCCATCAGACAAGGAGCGCAGCGTTAATTTTTTTTGTTGTAGACGAAAATCCATGAAACTCCCCAAATTATCCCCTGTGCCGATGTGTCAAACGGCACCCTGATAACACGCATTAAATATATCGAAGCAACCGAAGAAGGCAAAATCCAAGAAGAGCGACGCCAAATATCAGCTGTACCAGATTGCCATATTTGATTTCCCGCACCAGCGCGCTCTCGCCAGGATTCTTTTTATAGACATACACATCCAATGCTTGGCCGGGTGTGTATGTATCCGAGCGCTTTCGTAGTTCTTCGCGATCAAAGCTGGACTGCCCAACAAAACAGTACCCTCGTCTTATTACAGCTCGATAGGTATAGTCATACTCGACTCGCACCTGATACCAATTCATTCCGCTACGTTTGTCATATTCTTCAATTACTGCACGGTGAACATGTCCGATCACCTTGTCCCAATTGTGTCTTGACATGCTTGCATAAAATATCTTTGCATGAACAACTACAAAGGCAATACCAATACTGCCTCCAATCAATAACGCAAAAACTTCCAAATCCTTGTCTCCGATGGCAAGCTATTTCAATTCCCGTTTTCAAAGGAGAAAATTTCTTGGCACTTCAAGAAACCCCGCGGCATTATCTGTTTTCATTCTGTCGCCGGTCATCTTTTCACTTTGTATCAACCGTGATGGTCTTTTATCCGTAAATCAGAAGTCACTTCTATGATTGCCTCATCAGTCGATAAGAATGCTGTAGCCAGCAATAACAAAGTCTTCAGTTTCTGCGTCTCATTGAACCCCGCATACAGAAGAAACAATGCAATCAAAATAAAAAATAACGATTAACGTCGGCTGCCATTTTCACTTTTTTACTAAGGTATTTGCTGCCCTTTGAACTCGACCAGATGGCGCATTCCAATACGTTAGTATTGGGTCGTTAGCCAGTTCTTGTGTGAGCTTCCAGTAATTTCCTTCTTTGGTTAGCGCCACGGTATCGGAGAACTCTTTCTCAGTTGCATTCATGGCTTTGATTCGGTACGCAATTAACACGTATCGCCCATAGTTAACCCAATGGGTTAATTCGACGTCGCGTCCCGCAAGCATCTTCTTCCACAACCCAGTCCAGTAGCTCGAGTCTCTGTTTAATTCCCGGTTTTTCTTAGTGATCTGGTTGGCCGATTGAGAATCCCACGTTGTCAGAAACCATTCAAAGTTCAACTCTGCCATTGCGGAAAAATGGGCTTGCAGAGTTTCCTCCGGATGGCTGTAACTCGCTTTTGCTTGATCGGCTAGAAGTACTAATTTTTTATTTGGCGAATACTGTTGAACCTTTAGCGGATACACGGTTTCAACAATCATATTTTTATATAGGGCGGGCGCGGCGGGCGAGGCTGGGCCAATTTGCGCGACGACGTTGGTCAAGGCACATATATATAAGAAAAATCCTAGGAGAAGAGTTTTGTTCATATGAAAATTCAATACAGTGATTAATGGGGGGTTAAGTTCCAATACGAAACCCACGAATGACATAGCCAATGACAACAAGTATTAACGAAAGCCCCAATCTTTCTGACCAGTCCTTTGGCACTTGGGTCAATCTGCCCTGCTGCGGCGTTAATGGCGAAACATTCACCTCAACCGTCGGTAATGCATTTTTTTTACAATCAAAGTTCGCCGGCATTTCAAAGGTCACCTTTGCCGACTTTGCGGTTTGTGACGGTGGCGCATAGTTGATCAAAAACTCCACCATGGGTGTATCACTTCCAGGCAATCCCGCAGCTGTCGCGTAATACTGCGTATATGTACGACACTCGATTACCTTTGAAACATACGTTCGCTCGGTGAAGTAAATTGTGATATCCCATATCGCCCACACTAATCCACTCAAAATGAATACAGTGCCTAAGTGTGGTTGTTTAAGGTTGTACATAACGTATGCGGCGCGTATTAGTCGACAAAACCAAGCATGGGGAGATTACCGTGCGCATCAGTTGAAGCGTAAAAATCAATTAGTCCAATTTTAAGATTGAACACTTCGAATTCGCTTTTCGCATATACAAAACCCTTTCCTTTGCAAGGCAAAAAGCCTAGCGCGACCGGACAGGCGACTCCTCCGCCGCCACCGACTGTGATTGCGTTTAGCTTTGCTCCTAACGTCTCGAGTTTTAACGTTCCCTCAACTGCTACTGACATTGTGACTTGTCCAGATCCATTACTAAAAAGTGGAGAACATTTTGGACTGTAGTCGAAACGAATCGTACCGGTGGCTTGTGCTTTTATCTTTGTGAAAAGTCCTACCTCGATCGCTCCCGGAATATAAAGCGAGTAACCCGGAATAGGAATATCAGGTGTGGAAATCTCAACGGCTGGGCCGACCTCAATCTTTTTATATTCGGCTACGTCGCCAAGAGACTCACAACATTTCTCCCTAGGGCTATAAACTCCATCTACCTTGAATTTTTGTTTGGTAAAGGCGGAATGAACTGGGAGCTTTTTCAACACGCCAGTAATAAATTCACCAATCCCTGTCTTGGAAGCATCAAACCCAAAAATGACTGGTTGCCCCTTAGGTTGATCTTTGTTCGGATCGAATTTGAATTTGCAAGTCGGGCAGTCACCAGAGTTATCGATTTCTTCACAATATTTGCATTTTGGCGCATCCTTTGCACACTTATCCGGGTCGTACACGCACGCACCACCCCATCCTGCCTTGGTGATGCCTGAACCTGCATCAGTCAATAAAAACGCGCCGTCTTCAGAAACCGTAGCTCTTCCCATCGGCACATACTGGCCAAGGTCGTGATCCCACTGCACGATCGGGATGTTGTCGCCGGCAGGGTTGGCGCGCGCGTTGGGCATTTGCACTTCAATCGGCGGATCGAAGCGAGTGCCGGCAGGCTGAATTGTCCAGGCAGGTATGCCGAACGCCGCGCCGCCGGCCGGCGGCGCCATCGGCAGCCTGTCCGCCGTCACGGGACTGACGACCAGCGTGCCGACACGCGATCCATCCGGAAAGGTCACGCTGTTGGCTTTGACCTTCATCTGGAAGCCTTCGACGCCCGGCATCTTCAAGATCACGTCGTCATTGCCACCCACGATTTTCGCTTCGCTCGTCAATAACGGAGGCAGGTAAATCGGATGCGCCAATACATTGTCCTGGCCCTGCACGGCATACGCTTCGAAGTGCAGGCTGGGCCATTGCTGACGCGACGGATCGTTGGTCGGATTGACGGTTCGCCCGTCGATAAACAAATCGATCCGGCCTGGCGGCACATTGGCTAGGTCGAATCGGCCTTGATCATCCGTGGTACCGGCCAGGGCAGTACGTCCGATCGACACGCGCACGCCTGGAAGAGGCAAGCCTTTATCCGTATAGATCGTGCCCTTGAAGCTGGCCGGACCATCTTTGGCTTGTTTTGCCTGAATGTAGAAGGTGGCATTGCCGGTCAAGTCCGAAGCATTCTCGATATTGCCGGTCGCTTCCTTCAGCGCCTTGGCGACAATGCGGACGGTGCTGGCGTCGTTGCCGATGGTGGGCCGCAATGCAGCCATGCCGTTTTTGTCAGTGTTGAGCACGATACGTTTACCACCGTTTTGCGCCACGCCGCCGAGGTTATCGGTGAAATATGCATTGCCCTCTTCAATCGTGAATACGACCGGAACGTTGGGCAGCAGATTGTCGTCGCGGTCACGCACGACAACGCTCAATAGCTCCAGCGGCTGGCTGCCGGTTTCGGCAAACTGGTTGGTGCCGAGATCGGCGTTGATTTTGAATACCGCACCGCGTTCGGTGGTCGCGGTAAAGGTCACGTCCTCCGTCAATCCGGGATGATTTGCCTTCACCACATTGGCGCCGGGACCGCTTTGTTTGCCGGTGGTGAGCCAGACTTGCGCACGACCGCTTGCGTCCGAAGTGATGACGAGATTGCGGGCAGGCACAACTCCGTCCGGTTTGGTAGCTTGCCCCTGTGTGGTGCTGATAGAACCGGTGCCACGCAAAACGTCGAATCGGATCGGAAGATTGGCGAGCGGCTCGCCCGCAGCGCTCAGCGCCACCACCACAAGGGGTTTGGGTAGCTCGGTGTAACCCTTGGCACTTTGGTTATTGCCGCTTAACAGCGTCAAACGATCACTGCCTACCGCAATACGGCTGACCTTCAGGTCCTGACTGCGCGCATTGCCGAACTGGTCGGTGGCGGTAACCGTCAATGTGTTCTCGCCGATCTGCAGCGGCACGTCTGCCACCAGATAGAATCGGTCGGCCACTTGGCCGGCTTTGGTTACCCCATTGATTGTCACGGCGACTTGCGGCTCGGGTGCACCGATGAAAGCTTCCACCGCATCGTTGACCATGCCGCGCACATCGATCCTGCTATTGGACGTGATCGCATTCGTCAGCGGCGCTTCGATCGTCAGGATCGGTGCGGTCTGGTCGACGCTGACTTGGATGGCCGCGCTACCGACGCGGCCGGATGCATCGGTCGCCACGGCGGTCAACATGTTCATCCCTTCACGCAGGAAGAAGTTTTCGAAACGGAACTCTGTGTTGCCGTTTGATAGGGTTGCTTGCTGCTGATTGATGGTGACTGATTGCACCGCTTTGCTGATCCGTCCTGTAATCGTGACCGGGCGCTCGACATTGCCGGTCAGATTTCCAGGACTACTTGTGTTGGCGCGGCCCAGCATGGCCTTGTCGGCGGGACTGGTGATGCTTACCTTGGGCGGCGCATCATAGGTTACTTGCGTACTTGTGCTACGAACCTCGCCGTCGTCGAAAGTCGCTTGTACCGTGATCGTGTTAATGCCATCGATCAGATCGACTGTGCCGGTGTATATCACCCTTCCATCGTCGGCAGTACCGGTAACTATCATTTCCTTCCCGTTCACTACCAGGCGGGTGGGATAGGTCTTGTTGGCTTGGGCGTTCGCAACGACCTCCAGCTTGTGGCTTGTCACCGTTTGCGGACCGGCCGGGCTGGTGATGGTGACGTTATAGATCTTTTGCTCGTCGACTTCAAAACCCCATACCGCACTGGCAGCGGCATTGGTGGTGTTGGCCACTTCCAAATATACGGTATAGGGGCCGGATGCCAATGGCTGCGCCGGCGTGTAGCTGATGCCTGTGGCAGTGACTTGCGCCAGTGATGTTACGTCGTCGCTGTTGACCATCAAGCGTACGCTAGCCAGGTCGATCCCCACCCGGCTGTCTTGATAACTCGCGGTAATGGTGGGACGGCTACCCACGGGTAGCATGACATCTTTGGGATCTGTGGCAATGATTTCGGGTGGCTGCGCGCTGCCGAACTGCCAATCACTCGTCGTCGAATTGCCTGCCTTGTCGGCAACAATGAGTTTGACCTGATGCGTGGCGTCAGCAAGGGCTTGTGGCACGGTGTATATAACGTTGCTTGCCGAAACCACTGCCTGTGCAGTGACGTCGACGCCATTAAAGAACAGTTTGATTTGCGTGGGATCGATGCCGCTGCCCACATCGCTGTATGTGGCCGAAATGGCTGGCGTGGCGCCGCCAGACACGAAAGTATCCTTTGGGGTCTGCTCGGAAATAATCGGCGCCGTGGCAGTCTTGAACTCCCAGGTTTGGATCGTGGCATTTCCGGCGTTGTCGACTACCGTCAGCTTGACGACATGATTTCCTTCAGTAAGCGCTTGCGGCGGCGTGTACGCAATGCCCGTTGCCGTGGCCTGCGCCAGCGCCGTCACATTCTGGCCGTCGACTTCCAGCACAGTCTTACCGGAATCCACGCCGGTACCACTGTCCTGAAACTGAGCGCTGATGGTGGGAATCGCATCTGCGGCCATCGTGACGCCGGCAGTTGGCGTGACATTCGTGACTGCGGGGCCGGTGCCGTCTACACCAAAGCTCCAATTGGCGGTCATCGGATTACCCGCGAGATCTCGTACTGTCAGCGCCACGGTATGATTGCCGTCGGAAAGTGCTGCGGCCGGTGTGTAGCTGATACCGGTTGCCGTGATGGTTGCCGCACCGGTCACATCCGCGCCGTCGACCACGAGCGTGATCTTGGAAGTATCGATTCCGCTACCGTCATTGTCCACGTACTGTGCAGTGATCGCAGCGGCAGGACTGGCGCTGGTGGTGTTGTCCGGCGCTTGCGCGGAAATTGTCGGCGCAATCGTGTCTACGTTGAAGGTCCAGGTCTGGACAGCAGTATTCCCGACCACATCGATTACCGTCAATTTGACGGTATGTCCGCCTTGCGCGAATGCTTGCGTTGATGTATATGAAATGCCGGTTGCCGTCACTTGGGCTTGCGCCGTCACGTTCTGGCCATCGACTTCGAGGCCAATGATACGCAGATCAACGCCGGCGCCGCTATCCTGGAATTGCGCACCGATAGTTTGCGCCATGCCTGCCGCCAAAATCGCGTTGTTGGCAGGGGCGAGATTGCTGATCGCAGGCGCGATGCCGTCCACGCCGAAGGTCCAGGTAGCCGAGGTGCTGTTGCCGGCCATGTCTTGCACCGTCAACACCACGACGTGGTTGCCGTCAGCGAGTTTGGTTGGCGATGTATATGCGATGCCCGAGACAGTCTTGACGGCAGCCTCGGTCACGTCGGCGCCATCAACGGCCATTTGTACTCTAGAAATGTCAACGCCGGTCCCGTCCGTGTCGGCATATTCCGCCGCAATAACTACATTGGGGCTGGCACTGATTGTATTGTTTGGTGCTTGGCTCAAGATGGCCGGTGCAATCGTATCGACCGTGAACGTCCAGGTGGCGCTCGCCGGATTGCCGCTTTTATCCGCAATCGACAGCAATACCGTATGCGTGCCTTGCGCCATCGCGGCGGGCGGCTGGTAGGTCATGCCGGCCGCAGTTTTGCTGACCTGAGCGGTAACGTCGACGCCGTCGACGTGCAAGGTGACTTTGGTCAGATCGATGCCGGAGCTATCTTCGCCGTCTGCGTAGGCCGCACTTACCGTGGGTGTGGCGGTCTTTTGATTTCCTTGCGGCAGCATGTCGCTGATGGTAGGAGCGGTGATATCAGGCCGGATGACCATCGCCCATTTGAAGAAATGCCGGAACTTCAGATCGTAGAACTGGTTGGCAACATCATCGCGCCAGTCGTCCACTTTCTTCGCCAGCCCCGGCACGTGATCGTCGTCGTTATCGCGGCCGGACTCAAGGAATTGCCAGCGGCCATCGCGCAGCTCTTTTGGATCGAGACGGCGGTCGAAGTGTTTTTTGGCGCGAATGGTAATGGTGTCGACACTGGACTTGGTTTGGCCGGGCATGACGACAGCAAAATTTGCGGCAGCGTCAATAACCGTCAAGGAACCCAGTTTGCTGGCGACGGTTCCGGCGACATTTGCAGGAATCGTACTGTCATTGCGAACATCGACGCGATAGACGTAATCGTAGACCTGCTTGTTGGCAGGCGTACCTGCCACAAGCGTTTTGGATACCGGCTCGTAATGCGTAATGGGAAATTGGGAGGCCGATGGGCTTGCGCCTGCCGCGACGGAAATGCCGGCGCTCGTCATGGCGGTAGCAGCCAAGGTCGCCCATATGATTGGACGGATCCAATAGGCCAAAGGGGCGCATTGCGCGCGCAAGCTTCCGAACAAACTCATCACAAAGAACTCCCTGCGTCACTTAATAAGTTGTAACTTGTCGAATGGAAATTGATTCAAATCAATTTTCCTTTTCAGTCCGGGAGGTTATCAGAATTGCTATTTTGTTACAAAGTTTTTGATTGGCTTTTTACAATACTGTTGCATATTTTATAAAGTTAATTAAGGGAAAGCTTACACATTGTGTTTTACGACAATCGCTAACTTTAAATTTTGAAATTGTTGTTAAGGCAATTAAGACCGTGGTAGTCTTTCGCGCTGGAAAGAAGGGGATCCGGGGTGAAAATATATGCACTGAAATGGAAACATGCCATATGCGTATTAGGAGCATATGTTTGCACAATGGCTTCAGCTGCCGATGTTTTTCGCTCTGTTAACCCTGATGGCAGTTTCAAATATGCAAGTCAGCTTTTGGACACCAGCTATTCTCTTTATCTGAAAAGTGAATCCAGCGTAACGTCCGATGTACCTAAAAGCATTCCTTGGGTTATTTCCAAGAAAGAGAAACAGCTTGAGCCGTTAATTCTTCAGTTTGCACAAAAACACGCGGTCGATCCGGCCTTGGTGCGTGCAGTCATCGCTGTCGAATCCCGTTTCAATCCGCATGCCGTATCCGCAAAAGGTGCAACTGGCGTAATGCAATTGATGCCGGCGACCGCTGCCCGGTATGGCGTTACCAATCGCGCCGATCCTGTACAGAATATTGAGGCGGGCGTACGTTACCTGAAAGACTTGCTGGCGCTGCACAAAGGCAATGTTGCGCTGGCCTTGGCTTCCTATAATGCCGGAGAAGGTGCCGTGGCCCGGCACGGCCGACGCATCCCGCCCTATAAAGAAACCATGCTGTATGTACCCGCGGTACTGACCCGGCTGGAAGCCGCCCGCAGCACCACTGCCCCGTAGAAAACGATTCTGAACATGCCTACTACTTCAACTTATTCCGACGTCGTCCGTTTCAAGCGTTCAGGCGGCTTTACCCTGCTCGAACTGCTGGTAGTCATCGTCATCATCGGCTTGCTTGCCGCCTATGTCGGGCCGAAGTATTTTTCGCAGTTGGGAAAATCGGAAGTGACCGTCGCCAAAGCGCAGATCGAAGCGTTCGAAAAAGCGCTCGATACATTCCGCCTCGACGTTGGGCGCTATCCGCTGACCGAAGAAGGATTGGCCGCACTGCTGACCAAACCAGCCGCGGCCACAAAGTGGAATGGCCCATACCTGAAAAAAGACGTGCCCCAGGATCCATGGGGACAAGCCTATCTATATAGAGCGCCGGGCAGCAAGGGCGACTACGACATCCTGTCCTATGGCAAGGATGGCCAGCCCGGCGGTACGGCCGAGAATGCCGACATCACCAATTAATCGCTCCGCATCCTTGATCCGAGAACCATTTTATGCAGTACGATGTCCGCGCCCTGTCCGCTGATCACCTGATGACGCCGCTCATCATCGATGCGCATGATGAGCTCGACGCACGGCGGCAAGTCGAAGCGCGCGGCTTGTTCGTCGCCTCCGTTGCGCCGGTGCGGCGTTCCCTGTTGGACGGATTGTTTTCCCGCACCGCGCGCTCGGGGCATCTGTCGCTGGTGCTGTTCAGCCAGGAATTGCTTGCGCTGCTGAATGCAGGGTTGAGTATCGTCGAATGTCTCGAAGCCCTGCTGGAAAAAGAAGCGAATGCCGCTACACGCTCGGTATTGACTCGTTTGCTGGCCGGACTGCGGGAAGGCAAACGTTTTTCTACGGTACTGTCGGAGCAGTCGGACTTGTTCCCGCCGCTATACATCGGCATCGTCAAGGCGGCGGAAGGCACCAGCGATTTACCGCGTTCACTGACGCGCTATATCGATTATCAGCAACGCATCGATGCCGTACGCAGCAAAATCATCAGTGCCGCGATCTATCCGTTGATTCTGCTGTTTGTCGGCGGCGGCGTTTCATTCTTTTTGATCGGTTATGTCGTGCCGCGCTTTGCCGAGGTGTATCAAGGCGCCGGGCGCGACCTGCCCTGGATGTCGAAACTGCTGTTGAGCTGGGGTCAATTTGCCGGCGCCCATACCAAAGGATTACTGATCGGAATCGCCATCGGCGTGATTGCGCTTTTCATCGCGCTACGCCGGTTTTTCGCGCAAGGCGGCATTGCGCGCTTGATGTCGGCATTGCCCGGTATCGGTGAGCGCGCACGCATCTACGAATTGTCGCGCTTGTATTTGACCTTGGGGATGCTGCTCGAAGGCGGGATTCCAATCGTACCTGCGATGCAAACCGTCCATGGCATGGTGTCGGCCGATATCAAGACCAGCCTGAAAAACGCCACGGAAAGCATTCAATCCGGCACACCGCTGTCCGTCGCGTTCGAAGCCAACCACCTCACGACACCGATCTCTCTGCGCATGCTGCGCGTCGGCGAACGCTCCGGAGAACTGGGGCAAATGCTGACGCAGTCAGCCGCGTTCTATGACGGTGAAATCAGCCGCTGGATCGACCGGTTCACGCGCACCTTCGAGCCGCTGTTGATGGCAGCCATCGGACTGATCGTCGGTGCGATCGTGGTGTTACTGTATATGCCGATCTTCGATTTGGCCGGGAGCTTGTCATGAACGCCGTGGTGCAACCGTTGGTCCCTGCCGCGCTGGATGCGGCAACGCTGCAACGCGCCAGAACGCTTGCATTGCAATCGAATCGCCCGGTGATCGCCGAACTGGAAGCGCTGACCGGCGCCGATCCGCGTCAATTGGTGCAGGCAATCGCGCAGCCGTTCGGCCTGGCCGTCGTCGAAACTGCGGATATGCTGGCGCTTGCCCCCGCCTTCGATCTGCTGCCGCTATCCAAGGCGATGCAGCGTCATTGCGTATTATTGCGCGCGCAGGATGGTCAGCTGGTCGGCGTGATTGCCGATCCATTCAATCCGGATCTGCAGACATGGCTGGACAGCCACGCAAAGGCAACGGTGCAATACCGTCTGGCCTTGCAAGCGGATATCCAGGCCTATTTATCGAAGCAGGAAGAATCAGTGCGCGCGGTCGACCATCTGGTGTCCGCTGCAAGTGACGATAGAAGAGACAACAAGACGGCGGCAGTGCTGTCGTTCGCATCGGTTTCCGAAGCAGCCAGTCCCGCGGTCAAACTGGTGAATTCAACGCTGTACGATGCATTGAAAGCCGGCGCGTCGGACATCCATCTCGAAAGTACCGCAGGCGGACTGGCAGTCAAATACCGAGTCGACGGTGTGCTGGATCATGCGACATCGGTCAATGGTATCGAAACTGCCGAGCATGTGATTTCACGCCTGAAAGTACTCGCGGAGCTCGATATCGCGGAGCGCCGCGTGCCGCAGGACGGCAGCTTCCGCGTGGAGGCCGGTGGACGGGAAATCGATTTGCGCGTATCGATCATGCCCAGCATTCACGGCGAAGATGCGGTGATTCGTATCCTGGACAAACGCGCAATGATCGAGGCGTACGGTTCGTTGACGCTGGAAGCGCTTGGCTTCGATGCGCCATCGCTTGTGTCGCTACGCGGACTTGCCGAAGAAGCGTACGGCATGCTGCTGGTCACCGGCCCGACCGGTTCGGGCAAGACCACGACGCTGTATGCGGCACTGACCGAAATCCACAACGGCCGCGATAAAATCATCACGATTGAAGATCCGGTCGAATACCAATTACCCGGCATACTGCAAATTCCCGTCAATGAAAAAAAGGGGCTGACCTTTGCCAAAGGATTGCGTTCGATTCTGCGCCACGATCCGGACAAGATCATGGTCGGCGAGATACGCGACCGCGAAACTGCGGAAATTGCCGTCCAGTCGGCATTGACCGGCCACCTCGTGCTCACCACCGTGCACGCCAACAATGTATTCGACGTATTCGGCCGCTTCACCCATATGGGGATCGATCCGTATGCATTTGTATCTGCATTGAACGGGATCTGGGCGCAACGATTGATACGCTTGAATTGCCCGCATTGCAGCGTGCCGCATACGCCGACCGAAAGTGAACTGGCGCGCGTGAATCTGACGCAAGGCAACGTGGCGGATTATCAATTCAAGCAAGGCAAGGGTTGCGGCGACTGCCGCGGCACCGGTTACAAGGGACGCCGAGCGATTGCGGAGATACTGACCCTGACCGATGAGATCCGCGAACTGATTATCGACAAACGCCCGATCCGCCAGATCAAGGAAGCTGCGCGTCTCAACGGCACGCGCAGCTTGCGCGAAGCGGCGCTGGAACTGGTCAAGCGCGGCGAGACCACGCTCGATGAAATCAAGCGAGTGACGCTACATGCTTAACCCTCTTCGACATTCATTGCGCATCGGCATATCGCGCACCAGGATCACGCTGCTCAAAACCAGCGGCTTGCTGCGGCCGCGCGCCAATCTACTGGCCAACGCCCCGATCGCCGAAGAAGCAGCCGCAACACCCGAACGCCTGGGAGCGCAACTCGACAGCATGCTTGCTGCGGCAAACTGCTCCCGGCTGGCAACCACCATTGTCTTGTCCGACGATTGGACTCGTTTGCTGATGGTCACGCCGCCGAAGAATTCCGGAAGCCTGCAAGATTGCCGCGCGGCTGCCGACATGCGATTTCAGAATCTGTACGGCGAACCAGTGTCGGGATGGATGCTGGAAGCGGATTGGGATGCGCGGCATGCGTTCCTGGCATGCGCGATTCGGCGCCCGTTGCTGGATACGCTGCAGCAGACCGCGCTCAAAAATCACCTGAAGCTGATTTCAATCACACCGCAATTCATCGCCATGTGGAATCGCTGGAAACGCAAACTGCAGGCCAACGCCTGGTTCGGTGCGGCACACGCGGATATGCTGACGCTGGGCGCCGTCGACGGCCGACGGCTATGCGCAGTGCGCACGGTAGCAATACCGGCCGGCGCATGGCAGGAAAAACATTGGTTGCCGGAACATCTGTCCCGAGAAGCGCTACGCTTGAATTTGCCGATGCCGTCGCATATTCAGCTGTGCGGCTCCGTGCCCGGCCAATGGGCCACGCAGACCATGGGGGCGCTGACGTGCACCAGGCTTGATGCCTGCCTGCCGTTGACGGAAAACGGATCGATCGCTGACGGCAGCAGATTAGCGAGCAGCGGGATGCGCTCATGAAAACCATCCACATCGATTTTGCGCCACATTCGGTGACGCGCATAATGGTGCAAACGCGGCCGGCAACATGGCTGATCGGCTTCATCGGTGTTGTGCTGTGCATCGTCGTTTCCTTCAATGCCGTCTCGCTCACTCGCGAAAAAAATTCCCGTCAAGCCGAGTTGCAGCTTTTAAATGTCAAACTGACGCAACGCGTATCGAGCACGCCTTCCATCATTCCGATCTCGATAAGCGAACTCCAGGGTACTGCGGTCAATGGCGCAATCAACCAGCTCAACTTGCCATGGCGCGACGTGCTCGATGCGATTGAAGCCGCGACGCCGCCCGCGATTGCACTATTGGCGTTGGAGCCCGACGCGAAAAAGCATCTGCTCAAAGGCATGGCCGAAGCGAAAACCAGTGACGACATGATCGCCTATATTGAGTCGCTGAAGCAGCAGGCGTTTTTCGCGAGTGTGGCACTGACCAAACATGAAATCAATGCGCAGGATCCGAACCAGCCATTGCGTTTTCAGTTTGAAGCACATTGGAGCGCGGCCACGCCATGAGCACATCCAACTTCGCCGGACACGGATTGCGAGCGCGCCTGGCATTAAGGCGCTTCGGATGGGCCAACAGCGTTGCCTGCCTGCTTTGTGCAATGGCCGCTGCTTCATGGGCATGGGGCATCCCACATCTGACGGCCCAGTTGCAAGTGCAACAGCGCGCACTGGCCCATACGCAGCACATGCTGGAAGCCGCAGAAATTGCGCCGCCGGTTGTGCAAAAGCCGCTGGCCGAAGAACGCTTGACAACTTTTTACAATGCGCTGGGCGAAAAACACTACGCCGAGCAACAGATCAAGACGCTATTTGCAATAGCGCAAAAAACCGGGCTGGCGCTCAATCAGGCGGAGTACAAATCGGCAGTGGACAAGAATGGCCGCTTTCACACCTACCAGATCGTGATTCCAGTCAAAGGCTCTTACGGTGCGATTCGCCAGTTCTGCGAACAAACGCTGCTGACGATTCCATTTGCCTCGCTTGATGAAATGGGTTTCAAGCGCGAAGCAATCGCAAGCCAGGCCGTGGAAGCACGCTTGCGCTTCACGCTGTATCTCTCGGATACGCCTTCGTCAGTGCCGCATATTGAAGCAGCCACAGCATCGGATACCAGGTCATGACCAGGCGCCATTTTTTCATGGCGGTTGCGGTCGTGATCGCGGGCTGGCTTGCCCTGTTCGGCGACAAGACGCCGACATCGGGCATCGCGGAACCGGCCGCGCGCTCAGCAGCACCTGCCAATGCACCGGCTCCCGCCGCAGTGGTGCGGGTAGCGCAAACAGGACCTTCAACGGGTTCAGGCAAACTTAAACCGGAAGTTATGATTCTTGCCTTGCAACCGCGAGAGACACTCATCGGCGCCGGCGAGATCGGCGCCGCGGAACGCACCAACCAGCTGTTCGCGAACCAAACCTGGACGCCGCCACCGCCCCCACCGCCGAAGCCATTGCCGCCCCCACCGCCGACCGCCCCTCCCCTGCCCTTCACCTATCTGGGCAAGAAAATTGAAGACGGCATATGGGAAGCGTATCTTGCGCGCGACGACCAAACCTTTATCGTGCGCGACAAGACTGTGATCGAAAACACTTACCGTGTCGATTCGATCAAGCCACCGACCCTTTCACTTACTTATCTGCCGCTGAACCAGGTTCAAACGGTCACTATCGGAGGCACCGACTGATGCCAAGTCGCCCAGCAATTTTTTCTTCCCGCACGCCGTCTGTTCGCCGTCTGTTTGGCAACAGGATTGCGATCGTTTGCACAAGCATTCTCATCACAGTCGTGTTGACCGGATGCGCAGCACAATTGGCCTATCGCGATGGGAAAGACCTTGTCGCACAAGGCAAGGCTGAGGAAGGCATGGTCAAGTTCCAGGAAGCCTTGGCTCAGGAGCCGCGCAACGCCGAATACAAAGGCGCCTACATTCAGATACGAGACCGCCTGATTGCCGGCTATGTTGAACAGGCGGACCGGCTTGCCGACGCGGGCAAGCGGACCGATGCGGAAAAATTATATCAACGCGCACTGGCGATCGATCCCGCAAATGAGCGTGCTCGTGCCGGACTGCGCGTCCTCGAAAACGAGCAGCGCCATGCACAAATTCTCAAGGAAGCACAAGGCGCATGGGAAAAGAAAGACATCGATAATGCGCAGTTCAAATTGCGCACTGTCCTGAATGAAAATCCGCGTCATGCAGGCGCGCTGACACTCAAGCGCACCATCGTCGAAGCGACCATAAAACCGCCGGTTGAATCGGGCCTGTCCGTCGCCTACAAGAAGCCGATCACCATCGAGTTCAAGGATGTCGCGCTCAAGCAGGTGTTCGAAGTCATTTCCCGTACATCCGGCCTGAACTTCCTGTTCGACAAGGATGTAAAAACCGACCAGAAGACCTCGATCTTCCTGAAGAACAGCACCATCGAATCGGCAGTTCATTTCACGTTGCTGACCAACCAGCTCGAACAGCAAGTGCTCGACGCCAATACCGTGCTGATTTATCCCAATACGGCCGCCAAGCAAAAGGACTATCAGGAGATGGTCGTCAAGACTTTTTTCCTGACCAACGCCGATGCCAAGTCGGTTGCGAATACATTAAAGACCATCGTCAAATCACGTGACATCGTCATCGATGAAAAGCTCAACATGCTGATCATGCGCGACAGCCCGGAAGCGATACGACTCGCCGAAAAGCTGGTGACGCTGCACGACGTCGCAGAACCGGAAGTCATGCTCGAAGTCGAGATCCTGGAAGTCAAACGCACGCGCCTGCTGGAACTGGGCATCAGATGGCCGGATACGCTGGCGCTCACACCACTCCCATCGGCTGCGGGCGGGGCATTGACGTTACGTGACCTGCGCAATCTCGACAGCACCACTATTGGCGCTGGAATATCGCCGGTGACCATCAAGGCCCGTCAGGAAGACTCCGATACCAAGATCCTGGCCAATCCGCGCATTCGCGCCCGCAACCGCGAAAAAGCCAAGATACTGATCGGCGAGCGGGTACCGAACATCACCGCCACTTCCACCTCGACCGGCTTCGTATCGGAATCGATCAATTATGTCGATGTCGGCCTCAAGCTGGACGTGGAACCGACCATCTATCTCGACAACGAAGTGGCGATCAAGATCTCGCTCGAGGTCAGCAATATCGTCAGCCAGATTAAAACCAATGCCGGATCGGTCGCATTCCAAATCGGCACCCGGACCGCGTCCACCGTATTGCGGCTGAAGGATGGCGAAAACCAGGTATTGGCCGGATTGATCAACGATGAAGACCGCCGCAGCGCGAGCAAGGTACCTGCGTTAGGCGAAGTGCCGTTGATCGGCCGGCTGTTCGGCAGCACCGCTGACGACGGGCAAAAAACCGAAATCGTCCTGTCGATTACTCCGCGACTAATCCGCAACATTCAGCGTCCGGAAGCGTCCCTGTCCGAGTTCCGTGCCGGAACCGACAGCAGCTATCGCGTACGGCCCGATTCGGTTGCAGGGGCACCTGTATCCAATGCCGCCGCTGTAAATCAGCCGCCAGGTCCCAGACTACCGGTAGTCAATGCGCCGTCCCCCACGAACAACGCACCCGTTCCGCCCGGCGCCGGAACGGCAGCCAATCCGAATGTTGCCAATGTAGCGAATCCGCCTATTGCAAACGCTCAGTTGCTCTGGCAGGGCCCGACTCAGATGAAGGTCGGCGATACCTTGACGCTGCAACTGGTGATGCAATCCGACCAGCCGATTACCAGTTTGCCGATGGCCGTAGGTTTTGATAACCGGGTGCTGCAAGTCACGGGCATCACCGAAGGTGATTTCCTGAAACAAGGCGGTGCGCAAACCAGCTTTACCAGCCGTGTCGATCCGAACGGCCAAATCCTGATGACCGGCACACGCACCGGCGACGGCGGCGCAACAAACGCGAGCAGCGTTGCGACAATTACCTTCCGTGCGCTGGCTCCGGCGGATGCATCGCGAATACAGTTGTTGACCATTGCACCGGTCGGCCTGGCCGGACGTTCGATTGCCGCGGCGCTTCCGATGCCGCACAACGTTCAGGTACAGCCGTGATCGAGCGGTTGCTCGTCCGGGAATGATAAATTCATGAGCGCCGTACTAAGCCCGTCTAACAAAATACCTTGTCATTCCAAGGAGCAAGGCGAAGAGGCGTCTCAAACGCTGGCACAGATCATTTTGTTAGACGTTTTAAATCATGCCAGGCGTCCGATACGCAGAAATCCGCTACGGACGCCACGATTTTACGCTCGGGGATTTACGCTGATCGAATTGTTGGTCACGCTCGCCATCCTCGGAGTATTGGCAACGATCGCAATCCCTGTCGCGCAAGTATCAGTGCAACGCAGCCAGGAACAGGAGTTGCGCCGTTCATTGCGGGAGATCCGTCGCGGCATCGATGCCTACAAGCGCGCCAGCGACGAAGGCCGCATTCCGAAAGATGTCGGGGCTACCGGTTATCCGAAAGACCTCGACATTCTGGTGGAAGGCATTCCGGACCAGCGCGACCCCAAGCGCAACAAGATTTTCTTCATGCGACGGATTCCGCGCGATCCTTTGAATAACGATACCAATCTGTCGGAAGCGGAATCATGGGGCAAGCGCAGCTATGCCAGCGAAGCGTCCGATCCGCAGGAAGGCGACGATGTCTACGACGTGTATTCGATATCGTCCAAAATCGGATTGAATGGCGTGCCTTACAGGAAATGGTGAGAACGTGAACTCCGATAAACAATCAATGCAAATCATTGGCCGGCAGTTAGGAACGCTGCGACACGGCATCTTGAAGCGTGGCTTTACCTTGATTGAATTGCTCGTGGTCCTGGCAATCGTCGCGCTGTTATTGACCCTGGCGGTACCGCGTTATTTCCAGAGCATCGACACCGCCAAGGAAACCGTATTAGCGGACAACCTACGCATCACCCGCGAAACCATCGACAAGTTCTATAGCGACACAGGCCGCTACCCGGAGTCTCTTGAGGAATTGGTAGAGAAAAAATACCTGCGCGCATTGCCGGTCGACCCGATCACCGAAAGTGCAACAACCTGGATCATCGTGCCGCCGGAAGATGCGGATCAAGGCAACGTCTACGGCATCAACAGCGGTGCGCCCGGCAATACCAGAGATGGCAAACCATTCGCAGAGTTGTAGCTCAAGCCGTGATCCAACACAGGTATTCACATGATGTTCAACAAATGCGCCGTAATTCGCATAGCGCGGGATTTACGTATCTAAGCCTGCTGATTCTGATAGCAATCATCGGCATCGTAACGGCCACGACGCTCCAATTAGGATCGGCCCTGCAGCGATACGCGGCAGAAGAAGAATTACTGGAAATCGGGACTGAGTTCAGGAGCGCGTTGATCAGCTATGCGAATGCCACGCCGGCGGGACAGAGTCGAACACCATCCTCACTGCAGGACCTGCTGAAAGACCCGCGCTACCCGAATCCACGCCGCCACCTGCGCAAACTCTACATCGACCCGATTACCGGAAAAGAGGAATGGGGCATTGTCGAACTGTCAGAAGGCAGCGGCATCCTCGGTGTGCACAGCCTGTCGGACAAGCAGCCGATCAAAGTGGGGAATTTCGATGCGATGTTTCAGGATTTCGAAGGCAAGTCGTCTTACCTAGACTGGAAATTCATGCCGCCGATACAGCAAAAAACTTCCCTAATATCTAATTAAGAAAATTCTCCTTTCACATCCAGTTAATTTTCGCGAGGATTACCGACTCAGTCGATTACACCATAATCCCAATCTTCAACATGTGCGCCGCCATAAATTGCACACCCTCCTGTTCCATAGGCCGATAGGTAGCTTCCGGTAGTTTTTGCAGCAAGTGCCGTCGCCATGATTGCTTTCCCACCTGGCGTAGTGCTATCGAATGCCAAAGCATTGGCATAAGCTGGATGAATGCATGTTGCAGGGGTCCCGCTCACCTGCCGATCAAAAATGACCATTCCCCTCCCAGATTTATCAATTCGAATTTGCGTTACTTTGGCATTGCTGATAGAGCCATTTGCAAATGCGTGCATTGCAATCAAAGTACTGACAACTATTAATAGTATTTTTTTCATGATTATTTTTAATTAATTAATAGGAAAATATATGTTGAATATTTTGAAGAAAAATCAAGACTGAACGCCAATGGTATAAAGGCGGCAGGTTTTGTCGGACGATCCTGGCCACAAATCGCTGTCTTCTGCCCAGACGACTACTGTTTTTCCTGACGCTTGAGCAGATAAGACGGCTGCAACAGAAGTCTTAAAACCGGGGTCAGTTTGTTTCATAAAAAATCCCCCTTCACAATTAGGTACTGAAATATTTGTCTGGAAAACGAAGTCGCCTCCTCCGTACTCGGGATATGAATACATTAATTTGATTGTTGTCGACCCGCTATAGACTTGTGATGCCTTGGCCATTGACGGAAAAAAAGCATCGTTATAGAGAAATAAAAAAATAAGGTGCGAAAGAATTTCATATATTTATATCTTCCAAAAAGAACACAAGCGATAACGAGATAGCAGTAATTACTGTTTGAGCACGGGGTGCCCACGCTACCAGACTAAAAATTAAAATATTGCTTCGACATTGCAAGTGACGACAACAAAGAGCACTAAATACGGAATATGCTTAAGTGAATTTTCTTTTGCTCGCTTCCATAAAAATCGGTCTCGTGTTTCACACGCAATCAACACTTTGCAGTAACAGCCGGAAATTATTTCCAATAAAGTTTTATTTTGAAAAATAGATATTTCGGACAGTAACGTAGCCGTTATGGCAGGTATCGTAGGTATCGATAACTACCCGCCTGTTAGTTAAGTAGGCAGACGTAGCGAGTGCGAACGCACTCTTTGATACCGCTCTGCTAAAGTCCCAAGCGACACGGTCAGCAGGAACAGTGTGGCAACTAGGCAGGTTGGGAATATTTTGGTCCGCTTGAAGCCAAAACCACCCGGCCGACGAGCCGTCATCCTGGGTCCCGATCGTTAAAATCACGCCATTTATACTTCCTGCCGACACATTGCCCACCCCGCATAAAAACAACAAAGTAAAACACCGCAAGAAAAAGTTTTTCATTTTTTTATCTTATCTATCCAAAATTCATCGAACCGAAATTTGCTTGACTTGCCCCTCTTGACGGCTCTCTTCATAGTCAGAATTTACCCAACAATGGGGGCACAGGCCTGAGTGAACTGCCATAACTGACAGAATGGGTGCGCCCTATAGTTCTGCAAAATGCAATCGTGCATGTATTAGGATCCGGTGCATAAGCATTCCAGTTGACAAACGTTTTAGCTTTTTTCCGACTTCTAGATCCCATCATTGCGCACGTGCTTTAGCCTCTCATTTCTTAGGCCGTCTACCAACAAATTACTGCCACGGCCACCCCGTAGTTGAAACGCCGACTGCAAACAATTTCCATTGATAAGAATTTTCAGCCGCCGTATAACTAACGCATGCTTTTTGCCCTACCGCTTTCAGGTAAAGAAACTGCGCCTGAAAAACCTTTGCAACCTCGTTCGCCCCTTGGTAGAACAAATACGTCGATCCACCAAGTTCTTTCGAGTAGACGTATAAACTAAGAGTACCTGCCTGGTCGGCCGCCATCTGCACCCCATCAATCGAAGAAATGCAAACTTCGGTCGCGGCTGATGATCGCGCGAGCAAGAAAAGACTTGCGGCCAGGACCCAGGATACCAGCATAATTTTCTTCATTTTTTCTCCCTAAGTAATTCGATGCACATATCAACGAATGAGCGAAGCATGTGTATTTCACGCATTAATATTGTTCGGACCGGCGATACTAATCTGCTACAAAAAAATCCGTGACAACCGAGTTTTCACATCTCAACGTCACCTTCTTCCCTGCCAAGTAAGCACCTAGCAGCATCGCCCTTTTGAATCTGCTCGCATCCGATGACGTTAACGGCAATCGCCAAATCGATTCGCCATCGGGTGTGCCGCATCCGCCGACGCTACTGTTAAGGATAAAATCGGTAAAAGAAAAGTAGCTTCTTATTCCTGTAATCGTCGTCCGCTCACTCATCCCATTTACGATATCGGCCGCTACGGCTTCCGTGCCAATAAGCATGGCAAAGACCGAAGCCGATACCACCTTTCGAAAGGTCATGCAGTGTCGTGTTCTATCTTGATATATGGTCATGATTTTTTCCGAGTGGCGCTGCCGAAATCTTAATCTCATTGTTTTCATATCAGGACATACGCGTGAATCGCACTTTGCGATTGGCAGCTCCTGCGTCAAGCCAGTGGATGTAACCGTGATAGCCCTCCTCGGCAAAAAAGCACGGCGCGCGACGGGCACATCGTTGCACGATGCGCTGCAGATGATCGGCAAGTTTGATGCGCGGTCATCGTGGCATGGGTCGTCCATATAAAATTAAGCGATGCGGACCACCTTTAATTACTCATATACTTCAGGCCTTAGATTCACTACGAGCTGTCTTCCATCCGAGCCAAATAAACCAAGCACCTGCCAGAACCCAAACCAACAACATCATCCAAAAAGCTCGAGGATTCTCGGAAAGGTAAACCATAAAGCTGCCTTTATAGCGGTTCGGCATCATTACATAACCTTGAAAAACATCCAAAACAGTAGAAATCCAGATTGCGAGTCCCGCAACAATAGATAACCAGCCGATTATTTTGTAGATCATTCTGCACTTTCTGAGGCTTCGAACAAGTGATTACGAGTGAATAAAAACCGCAAAGTGTCCTGATGTCAGGATGGGCCGTTTAGTGGTTCTGTTGGCCTGACATTGGCTGAATCTCGAGTGTCTTCGTGGCCGTAGAAACACCAAACTCTACAGCTGCCGCACCAGATGCCTGGCCCATACTTGATCCAATGGTGAACTTTCCAACGTTCGCACTCCTTGTAGTCTCAGCTATGTGATTAAGAATCCCATCAGAATTTTTAGCCAAGTTTTCCATTCGCTTTATCCCGGCAGCTCCAATCTTGGCGCCTCCACCCGCCCCCACACTCCCTCCAAATGCATTGATTCCAGCATTCACATAATCAAGGGGCCTTCCGTTCGCAATATCCGCAGACGCGGAGGTTGCAGCACCTATCGAGCCTCCCACAAAAGCCGTACTTCTAATCGCCTGCCCAGTGGTAATCGCCCCCATAGCAGCTTGACGTGCAAAGAGCATCCCTACACCGCCGGTCGCTGCTGCTCCGAGCCCTGCAATACCAGCTTGGAACAAATCAACATTACCATTCACAAGGTATTGAGTTCCAGCATCAATTCCAAAACCAACAACAAAGGCAATTGCATGAACAGGCGTACGTCCATCCGGATCGACAAACTTGTACGGATTATTGTTAGCGTAGGCATACCGATTGAAGCTGTGCAGGTTGTTGGGATCAAACCCAATCGGATCAATGCCCATGAACCGCCCCAGCATCAGGTTGTAATACCTTGCTCCGGAATAACTCAAGCCTGTACTCTTGTCGAACGGTTTGCCGGCAAACCATAGCTGGTTGTTTTCCCCAGCCGCCGGCTTCTGTACTTGTTCGCCGTACGGGCGATAGCTCTCCTTCCATGCCACATCGCCACTGCTATTCGTAGCCACCAACGGCGAACCTAGCGCATCATTGTGGAAGTACGTGATTTGTTCGCTGGCGCCTGCTTGCCCCAACAACAACATGCCGAAGGCAATCACGCCCCAACGCTTCAAGCCTCTTTTAATGGCACCGATCATGATTGGTCCTCTGTGATATGGGTTAGTGGCGGTCAATCTTCCAGCAACATCAAAATCGGCACTAGCAGTGCATTGATGTCGTAGGTCGTCACTGTCACCGTCTGCGTGATCGTACTGGGCTTGTTGCTCGCGTCACCTGGATATTCGGCCGTCAGTGTGTGGGTACCGAGCACGCTGAAACTAATACCCGGAAACGACGCGTACGATCTTCCGCTAGCACCGTCATACACGGCTTGTGCGGTTCCCAGCACGCCAGCACTATTTTTTAAAGTCACCACACCGCTTGGATTCGTACCTTCGACTTGCACTCTAAGACCATTGAGCACTTTATTGATCTGCACCGACGATGGGAGACCGGTAAAACGGGTGATCGATACCGTCTTATCGTTGACAATCTGATTGAACACAGATGAAGCGCTGGCAAAGTTTGCATTGTCGCCACTGTATTCAGCTGTGAACGTATGGTAGCCAATCGGCAGTGCCGAGGAAGACAGCGTGGCGGCATTGTTGACCAATGTGGCGGAGCCAAAAAAGCTGCCGGCATTTTTGAATACCACAGTGCCGGTTGGCGAGCCTGGCCCAGAGACCGCGGCATTGACAGTGACCATATGTCCAATAATCGCTGGATTGGGAGAGGCCGTCACTGAGGTTGAAGTGGCAAACTTAACAGTTCGCGATAAGACCGCCGAAGTACTAGACCAGTTTGTATTATCGCCGGCATATCTGGCGTTGAGGTTACGCGTGCCGGGACTGTTGAAGACGACATCCAGTGTCGCCTGGCCGTTCGTCAATGGCAAACTCCCTAACATGGTGGTGCCATCAAAAAATAAGACATTGCCAGTTAGATTGGCCCCGGTGACTGTTGCAATGAGCGTCACTGGTGATCCGATAGCTATCGGATCACCAGTGATCGTCAACGCCGTGGCGGTGCCATCCATATTTTCGCTGGCATGCTGGGCGATGCGCTTGCCGTTCAAATAAATATAATCGACATGGCGCTTGCTTGAACCCGGCGTGAATTCCTGCAGCAAGTTGCCATTGGCTGCATGGAATTCATAGGTCTTGATGCCGGCCTTGTCGGTGACCACACGCATATTGCTGCCGTCGTACTGGTAATCGATCTTGCTTGTGGGGTTGCTGCAGTTGAAGCAGCGCAGATTGGGCGCATCATCGTAAGCGAAGGTATTGTCGTCACCTGATACGACGTTGCCGTACGCGTCATAAGTAAAGCTGGTAGATCGCGTTCCGGATACACTTGCTAACCGGTTACGGGCATCGTAGCTATACGACAACAAGGAAGAACCGAAAGTTTGCTGAGTGATATTACCCGAGCCGCTGTAGCCGATCGAGCCACTGCCCCAGAGTCCACTGATGCTGGTCAGACGATTAATATTGTCATACCCCATTGAGCGGTTATAGCTGCTGTCGACAGAATCGATAATGCCCATCAGGTTACCCATGCCATCATAACTGTAACTGTTGTTGACGTAAGCGGTTGCATTTTTCTGGGTTGTAAAACTGCTGGGCCACAAGCGTGAATTTTGGCCATAGCTGCTTACAGTGCCATTGCCGTATCCGATTTGTTTTATTTGTCTGGAAGGCCAGTAACTCACATTGCTGATATACCCGGATGCCTGGGTAGGACGGCCTAGCGCATCGGGCGCATAATCAACAATGCGATTAGAGCGAGGATAGGTGATTGAACTGAGTTGGTCATTGCCGTTGTAACCATATCCGGCAGTGAGCGTCATGCCGTCTACCGTCAACACCTCTGAAGTCAGGTTGTCATTGTCGTCGTAGACATAGGCTCGTGCGGCCACCGCAGAATTCAGCGATTTCAGCTTGCTGGTTTTCGAGTAAGTCTTGGTGACTGCGGAGGAGTTGCCAGGATAAGTGATACTCGACAGGCGATTCAATCCATCATAGCCATAGCTTGTTGTGCCGGACGCGCCGACGGTCTTGGAGGTCAGGTTGCCGGCGGCGTCGCGGCCATAAACGGTCGTGCCGGTTTCGGGATTCGTCGCCGAGGATATATAGTAATTGCTGTTATATCCGTATAGGCGCGTGAGTCCATCCTGTGTAACATCAGTCACCAGATCTCTAGCATTGCGAGCCAATGAAATATTTGCCGACGGCTCGGGCGCCGACACGCTCATTAGGAAGCGTTGATTTGGATCTCCATACGATCGGAAGGTAGAGGTCGTAGCTTGCTGACGCTCATCCATTACTGTCATGCTGCCAGCAGCATAGGAAATATTCTGGAAAGTGCTGTCGGCATTGGTGATCTTGATCGGACGGTTCAAAATATCATAGCGATATGCGGCGCCAAGCGCACTGTCTGGGTTGGAGGCGAATATTTTTCGTCCCAGCGGATCGTATTGATAGGTACGCGCAATGCCGCCAAGTGAGACATTGATTGCATGGCCAAACCCGTCATAAGTAACATTTTCAACCAATGGACTGCGTGTAGTCTTCTTAGAATTGGCCGTGTAGGAAATAATCGTTGGGCTTCCTTTTGGATAAACGATTCCAGTGAGACGATTCAGGCCGTCAAAACTATAAGTGGTGGTACGGTTCTCTCCATTGGTTTCGGAAGTAATATTGCCTGCGTCATCAACAGCGCGTGAAATAGAGATGCCTTCTGGCTGTGACTCGTTCTGCGGAATGCCACGTTTGTAATTGGAATAGGTGTGCACCAGGTTGCGCGGAAAGGTAGTAGTCGCAATGTTGCCTTGGCTATCATAGGTATGGCTCGTGGTAACACCATCTTGAGTAATGGACAACATATTGGCGTTGCCATCGAAGCTGCGGGTAATTGCACTGCCAGGAAAAGTCTCGTCCTTGACTTGATGCAAAATCCATTTGGCGGGATCGATGTGATAGGTATAACTCGTGGTGCGGTTGCCACCGTTTGGACCTGACTCCGTGATTGAGCCTGGATTGCCGTATATGTCACGTGCACTATAGCTCGTTGTATATGTGGCTCCGTCCATCGTAATCGTCTTGCTTTCGAGATCAGGAAAATAAGTGTATTGATCTCGCATATAAATCAATCGTCCGCGTATAAAGTTAACTCGAGAGTTAATATATCTTGAGTTCCAGCGATAGACTTCTTGATAGTTGGTGCCTTTTGAATGCTCGACCAGAAGGCCATAACGCCACGCGCCTGTTACACCAGGCCCACCACACCAATGTGTTATTGGATCATTGGCGGCATAACTAGCGGGAGTGAAATAACCAAATCCCATGTGTTTATAAATCTGCTGGCCCGATGGAGCATCTATGGTGGTGATATCGTATTGGCCTTCCGACAGGCCCGGCGCATACGAATACTGCCAAATGCCACCATCCGATGAAGTTTTACGCTTGAGCCGCACCGTCTGATAAGCAGTTGGTTGTGCATGCATTGTCAAATCTGGATCGTCGCAAAAAGCGGGATCTCCGAAAATGTTATACATTTTCGAGACTTCATATTCATAGTTTAGACTTCCGCCAGTTGGAAATACGACGGATTTGAGCCGAAAGCTTGACGCTTCTTGATTTGAAAAAGGAACTCCGTGCGATCCATTAGCTGCACTAGCAACGTCATCCCAATAAGAGTATTTCCAGGAAGTTTGATCCGGCCTAATTACTTCAGACAACAAAGTATATGGGGTACTAGTCGTTACCTGCGTGTACTGCCAGACTTGACCATTTGATGCTTCAATTCGCATTAATTTGGCTGGACTGCCGGTATTGTATGAAGTAGATGCTAGGCTCCCTGGATCATAAATCAAGGAAATGGTGCGTCCATCGCTTGCATTTACTTTAATGGGTAAGTAAGTATGTCTAGGTTCGTTCACCCCATACGAAGCATCATGCGCGCCGAAAGGGGCATATCCAATAGAGATCCAGTTGGCGTTTTTGTCAACAATTCGTGTTGTTTGAAAAACTCTTGATTGTGTGTGTGTGTATGGATATAAATAAGTATTACTTCCTAGTTCATACATCGTCCCATCAGGTGAGTAAAGTCGATGCATACCATTTGGACCATCACAGGTGAGTTTCCAATTTGTCTTTGTAAGCGCGTAGTCGAAAGTATCCCCAACAAAAAAAACCTCGCTTTGGCCGTTAGGAAGTTGCAAGGTGTATTGCACCTCTGCATAAGTCCATCGCTTTTGACATAAAGTATCGTCACCGTCCTCTACAGTCCCATTAACTGGACTATCAGGTCCGTAACCTGGAGAAAAGACCACTTTTGGCGCTAAGTTGAGTGACCATCCAATTCCCAAACCAACCCAGTTAGCAGATGCAATAAAGCTCCTTCTATCTAAAGAGTTCTTTGTCGAAATGAAACGGGCTGTTTGAAGATCCACATCTAACGAAAGAGCACCAAGGTCATAAATACGGTTAACGGTAATATCGAGGCCGCCATTACCAGGAAGGACGAGATCTTGGTATGAAAGCTTCATATTGCCGCTAAAGGGCTCAAAGGAATCGACTGGATGAGAAGCAACATAATTTCTTTGCGCTTCTTTATCAACTTCCGGAGCCGACCTATTCGTTTCCGCTAATGTAGCGGTAGAGCAAATCAGAGCAAGAATGGCAATCACTAAGTTACCAAAACGTTTTCTAAAATCTTCCAAAAAATTCCCCTAAGACTCTCATCTATGACTCAACAACGAAGCAAAAAAAGCATATAAAATTTTTAGCTTTTAGTAGTAATAATAAAAAATAGAAATTGTGGGACTGATGTCACACAGCCCGTAGCGTTTGAGGTTGTTAATAGGCTAGTAGACCATCACTCTTCAATTTTCGGATAAAGGTACTTCAATTTCATTCGTGCATCGGCGGTGCGGAATTGCCAATCAATCCCCGTTTGCCGTTGATTGCGTGCCTTGGCCCATTGCTCGGCCAAGCCGGCCACCCGCTTCATATCGTCAATACGCCGCCCCAGGCACTGCCGTGTCAGCACGCTGAGTTCGGGCTCGGCCATGTTGAGCCAACTGCCATGCTTGGGCGTATGAACCAGTTCCAGCTTGCGCGCCAGCCGCAACGCTTCCTCGGGCGGGAACGCCTCGTACAGCGAGGCCAACCGGTGTGTGTTCAGGTTGTCGCACACCAGCGTGATGCGTTCGGCTTGCCCATAGCGTGGCGCATCGACCACTGCCTTGACTTGCCGCGCCCAATCGATCGCTGTCTTGCGCTCGCTCACCGGCGCGACTCGCCAACCCGCCAACGGTTCGACAAACATCCACGCCACACACACGCCACGGCGCACGTACTCGAAATCCCCCTTCGCCGCTTCCCCTGGTCCAGCCGGTATTGGCGCGCGCACTTCGTCGATCAATTGCTTGGGCTGCTCATCCATGCAGATGACGGGATAGCGCTCATCATACGGGCGGCAATATACTTCCAGCACTTGTTCCATCTGGCACGCAAATTCGGCATCGCGCTCCGGCGCAATGCACCATTGCTGCTTCAGCCACGGCTTGAGATCGTTTTTTTGAGCGTGCGCCGCACCGTTTCGCGCGAAATCGACTCCACAATCCGCAATTCCACCAGCTTGCCGGCCAATAAATTCAACGTCCAGCCGGTACGTTCCTCGGGCGCGTGCGAACACGCCAGCTTGACCAATTGCGCCTCCCCCGCGCCATCGAGCTTGCGCGCTTGCGCCCGCTTGGCGTATTGGCGCGCCAGCACGGCTTGCGGGCCTTCTTCCACGGCCCGCTTGCGCCAACTTTCCAGGCTGCGCGTGGTCATGCCGAAGGCTTCAGCGATGCGCTCGTCATCCCAACCCGGCCCGTCTTCTCCTTGATCCATCTTGAGCAAGGCATGGGCATGTTGAATTTTCCATGCCGCCGACTTGCCGGTACGCACGATCCCTTCCAGCCAGGCGCGCTCATCCGTGGTCAATTTGAGTACATATTTCTTCGTATTCATCGTGATCTCCTTCGGGCAATTCCCGTTAGACCACTTCAAATCTGAAAAATATGCCGTGTCGGACTACTAG
>Ga0209343_10000861_pt1 | contig 42134 bp, 40 predicted proteins | sample RifCSPlowO2_02_FD_184026 | JGI IMG/M metagenome (GOLD analysis project Ga0209343, IMG submission 184026) | Groundwater microbial communities from Rifle, Colorado - Rifle CSP2_plank lowO2_0.2 (SPAdes) (version 2) | ecosystem: Environmental > Aquatic > Deep subsurface > Groundwater | place...
CTTGCTGTATCGCCGGAGTACGGGCCATGTGCCAGTAGCTCTTGCTGCTGACGCCGTGCTGGATCGCTGTCTTCAGGCTCACGCCCAAGGCCAGCAGGTTCTTGATCTTCGTGCGCGGCCAGCGCCATTGTTTCTGTGGCCGCCGGCGCCAACGTGCCGGAATTTCGCCGGTCTGAAATTGCTGATAGGTAGGAGGGGTGGATGGGGAGGCGTTTTGACGTGAGCTGGTGCCGGCTTCAGATCTTGACCTGCCCCTTGGAACGATAGCTCTTGCCATCGATGAGGACGGTCTCGGCGTGATGCAGCAGGCGGTCGAGAAGGGCCGAAGTGAGAACGACGTCGTTGTTGAAGATGCCGGCCCACTTCTTGTAGACGCGGTTGGTGGTAATCAGCGTGGCCCCTCGTTCATAACGGTGGCTGATGATCTGGAACAAGCAGTCGGCGCCGAACTTGTCGATCGGCAGATAGCCGAGCTCGTCGATGCACAGGACCTGCGGCTTGATGTAGTGATGGAGCGCGCGCTTGATGCTGCCGCTGGCATGAGCGGCGGCCAAGGTGTTGATGATTTCGATGGCGCCGGTGAACAGCACCGAGTGACCCCGCAGGCAGGCGGCGTGGCCCAGCGCCGTCATCAGATGACTCTTGCCCAAGCCGGTGGCGGAGATGAACACGACGTTGGCGTGCAGCTTGACGAAGTCCAGGTGGAAGAGATTCTGGATCAGCAGGCGGTTGATCTTGGTGGGCCAGTTCCAGTCGAACTGATCGAGCGTCTTGAGCACCGGGAAACGCGCCAGGGCGATGCAGCGCTGCACCCGTCGATCATCGCGCGCGGCGGCCTCGCCGTTGGCCAGCTCCGCGAGATAGTCCAGGTGCGACCAGTGCTTGTCAGCGGCAGTCTTGGCCAGCGCCTGATGCTGCTCCAGCATGAAGGGCAGCTTCAGGGTGCCGAGGTGGGAACACAAGGCTTCGGCATCGGGATGGGGGCGGTCACGGCGTGCCGTCATGGTCGGCTCCTTCTTCGCGGTCGTAGACGGACAGATCGGGTTCGGGCAATTCCAGATCGAGCAAGTCGGCACGCCGGGTGAGCTGCAAGGCAGCCGGCTCGTGGTCGATACGCCGGCGCGCGGCCAGGATGTTGGCGATGTACTCGGCGCTGAAGGCCTGTAGTTCCAAGCCGTCGTCGAGGGCGCGGGCGACCGCTTCCTTGCCATGGATCTCGGCCAGCGCGACGATCTTGCGCAGATGCACGCGCGCATTGACGCGTTTGGCTTCGAGACCCTCGCGGTAAGCCTGGGCACACGGGGACAGCGCCAGGAAGTGCAGCAGCAGGCGCTGCTCGCGCGCGCTCTTGCGCTGTGCCAGAAGCTGCTGCGCATGCTCGGGCTCCTCGATGTCCCGGTGCCGGTCCATGCTGCGCGGATGCCGCGCCACGAGCTTGTTGTCGGCATAGAGGCAGACGCGGTCGGCATAGGCCTTGAGGGTCAGCAACTGGCCTGCGTAGCGTGCCGGCACCGAGTACTGGTTGGTATCCAGCTGAACCCGGAACTGCTTGGTGGCGCGCACCGTGCACACCCGCGCCAGATCGAAGCCGGCGGGATTGAGCGGCTGCAGATGGGCGCGTTCTTCCTCGAAGCGATCGATGGGGCGCTGCTGGGTGGCGCCGTGAATGCGCACGTTGGCCACGGTATCGACCCAGAGGTCGGCAGCCGGCTGCAACGCCGCGAAGTCGGGGAGGTCGAGGCCGGCGAGGAGGTTCTTCTTGACGTAGCCGACGCCGTTCTCCACCCGCCCCTTCTCATTGCCCTTGGCCACGTTGCAGGGGGCGATCTCGAAACCCCAATGGCGAGAGAAGTCCAGGTACTTGGGATTGAACACCGGGGCGGCGCCAACCAGGCGCTGCAACACGGCCGACTTGAGGTTATCGACCATGACGCGACCTGGACAGCCACCAAAGGCCGCGAAGGCGTTCTCGTGGCAGGCCAGAAAGAACTCCATCGTCTGCGAGACCGTGAATTCCAGGTACATGCGCCGGCTATAGCACAGCACCATGAGGAAGAAGCTCAGGCGCCGACGCGTGCCACCCACGGCGATGCTGCCATACTCGCCCCAATCGACCTGGGCGCACTCGCCGGCGGCGAAGTCGAGCTTGAGGAAGGCCGCTGGGTGCCGGGGGCGAATGCGGTGCACATAATCTTTGACGATGGTGACGCCGCCGTCATAGTCCGCTTCGCGCAACCGCTGGAAGATCTGCTGCGCACTGTAGGGGTGGGCGTCGAGCCAACGCACGATCTGGCCCTTGTAGGCATCGAGCTTGCCTGCACGCGCTGCACCGGCGCGTGGGCGGAACTGTTCCACGCCGGCCCACTTGGCCACCGTGCGCGGGTCCAGCGCGAGCGCCCGCGCGGTCTGCGCCACGGTGAGCTGCTGGCGACCCAGATGGTCGCGGATCTGGCAAAAGGTCTCATAGTCGAGCACGGCGACGCCCCATCTGATCGAGTATTTGCGCCAGCCGCGCCGGGCCGTTGCGGGATCGGGTGGTCTGCGGCGCTTGTGTTGGCGTGCTGGCCGGTGCGCGTGGCGCTGTCCCCGGCAATGCCAGCACCTGGTACAACGGCGCTTGATAGGCGATGAGTTCGATGTCGATGAGTTGCTGGCGCGCGGCGGCGAGTTCCTCGGGGTTCAGGTGCAGCCGCTTCGCCAGTGTGGGCTCGCCGTAGTAGCTCAAGCCTTGGGCGTCGGCTACGGTGATCAGGAACAGATAGAGCGCCGCCGCCCGCGCCTCACAGCGATCGATGAAGTGGCGCTGGACCAGGGCCTGGTCTACCCAACTGAATTGTTCGGGCACCTGGCGCAGCCGCTCAGGCCGCAGCAGTTGTTTGACTGTCCTCATGCTGGCTCCGGTGGATAAGGTCGTGGCCTAGTTGTACAAGGCGCCGGGTCGTGGCGGCAATGTCCTCTTGTAACGTCACCTCGAACAAATGCGCGATCAGGCCCACCAGGACGGGCGATGGGGCCACCCAGAGATCTTGTAACGCCACCGCGCCCGGGGCCGCAGCGATCTCGGCACGAATTGCAGATTCCTCAATTGCCTCCGGTACTTGCGCAATCAAGGGATCTTGTAACGCCGCCGCTCGACGGGGTCTGCCGCGACCATATCCGGGATTCGCGGCTCGCCAGGCCTGCACGCGAGCGATGTGCACCGGGTCGCGGAAGTAGCCACAGTTCTGGACTTGGGCCAGCCAAGCAGCCTGACTGGCGGCCTTGCTCGCGCGGCGACACTCCGTGTCTGCGCAGTAGCGCTGACGTTCGCGATTGCGTCGGTCAGGGTGGAACAAGCGCCCGCAACACAAACACTTACGCTGTCCCGACTGCGCCATGGCTGCTCCTCGATAGGGTCGAGAATTGCAGCCCCCCCGGCTACGCGCACGCCCACAGGCGAAGTCTGAAGAAAACGGAAATTGATCCGAAGAAAACGCGTTACAGACGAGGATTCGAAGAAGACGAAGGCGGAAGAAAATGCACGTTCACTCCGGCTGAATCATGACAGATTCAGATCGGCGGCCACAGTGATGACAAGGTGGTGTGGCGCATCTCGTGAAACGACGTCTCGACGAAGATTTCGGACAAGTTTTTCGTTATGTCGCTCCCCATTTTGGCGGCGAAGATCCGTATGCATTGTCTATGCAGCGCAACCTGAACTATTTGCGCGAAATGATTCGACGAGACGATTTTTCCAGTCTGCGCCGGAAACCTGTTCCCTTGATGCCGCTGCCGTTGGCTTAGCCAGGTACTACTTGCCCAGTCTGGTATAGAGGGTAACCAGTTTTTCGAGGTTGGCAAGCATGGATTCACTGCTGTCGGCAACCAGCAATCGATAGGAGAAGGCACCTTCCAGTTCTAGGGCCGTCTGGAACCAGGCCCATTGGGATACTATCAAGTCGAGTTCGTGGCGGATTTCGGGAGTGTTCTCGGATGCTTGGGCCAGCAGCTGCAGTGCTGCGGAAAACTCCAGCCGCGAAGATTCCAGCTCTTCGCCTAGCTGCGGCGAGTCGACGCCCCAAGCGCGCAGCATATACGCCTTGGCAAGCCTCTGGGAAAGCATGCGCTGGCGTCCGGCCACGTTAACCAGGCGTCCAATCGCTAGGCCGGCGTCATTTTCGATAAGTCCCGCCAGTCGATGACAAAGAGTCTGTAACTCGTTGGCTCGCTCCTGTAGCGCGGGCGCCAACTCACGACTTGCCGTTTTGGATGCCAGGCCTTGCACATCAGGCCAGAGACGCTCAATCTCCATTAAGACGAGCTTTTGTTCGGGCTTGGTGATGATTGCGCGCAACTGCGCCAATTGGCTTGAAAACTGGTCAACCGAATCGCCAAGTATCTGTCGCGATTGGTCGGGCGCAACTTTGGTGCCCACTTGTACATATGCTTTGACAATGCGCTGGGACAACATCCGCTGACGTCCCGAGAGGTTGACGAGGTCTGCAGAAGTCAATGGAGCCGCCTCAACCCCCAATGCGCAGACTAGTAGAAACAGATATCCCATACCGCGAATCATGCGAGTTGCTCCCTAATAGACTGGCACGCCCATGATTTGGAGGGCACGATTGAGTTGCGCGGTGGCTTTTTCCATGACCGCCACGGCGCCTTTGTAGTCGCCGCCGTGGGCTTGATCGGCCGCCAGGCCGAGCAGTTGCTTTCCTTCGCGGACGAAGCCATCCACCATGTTGCGACGATCCCCTTCGCCTCTACCTTCGCCGATCATCATGTCGACAAGTATTTCGCTGCTCTGGAAACGCTTGCGTTCGTAGTCATACTCGTCGGCCGGCGTATCGAACTTCAGGCTCATGGTTACCGTCTGTCCCGCTCGCAACCTGCTTATAGACTCGACCGCCAGTTTGTAGGCATCTGCCAGTTTGCGATTCGCGTCTCCAATCTTTCCGATCTCCGCCATTTTCAGCGCTTCGACCTGCAGCAAATTGATGCGAGCCGATACGGACTTGGCTTCGCCATCTCCTTGCTTCGCCAAGTTTTCAATGCCGGTACGGTAGGTCGCAACTTGTTCCGAAAGATTTTTGTAGTTGCTCTGTTGAACACTATTGCTCAGCACACCGCGTTTATTTGACAGGCGGGCGGAAGCTCGCGTGGCACTGCGCAAGGCTTCGTCCAAGGTGGATGTTGCCTCGTCGAATCTATTCGCCGTCAGTGCGTCGCGAACGCGGTCGAGCAATTTGCGGCCGTTAAGTACCAATGCAAACGTTTCAGTTTCGCTCCCATCGGTGGATGCCTGTGCCGCAGGCGAATTCACCAGAGACTCAACCAAGCGCAACTTTTGCTCGATCAAGCGTCTGCGTTGTTCGATCGACGTGCCGCCATCCCCTCCTTGCGCAAGCGCTACCGACGAAAGCATTCCCAATGCAAAAATCTGGACAACGGCCCAACGCGCCATGGATATCTCCTGCTCCGTATGCATTTGTGTTGCGTTTGTCTGCAAAAGTCCGGCCTCTTTTCGTTTTCTCGTTTCCTTGCAGCGCGTTTACTCGCGACAATGGTTTGTCGAACTATCAGTAGTCCTTTTTGTTCTCTTCCCAGAGTGCCTTGGTGAAGCGTACGACTTTATTGCGCCCGGTTTCCTTGGCGTTGTACAGGGCGACGTCGGCAAACTTGACCGCCTGCCAGAAGGTGTCGCTGTCTTCCGGGAAGCTCGCAATGCCGATCGAGATGGTCTTCTGCAACATGCCTCCCGACGTCTGGACTTTCAGTTCGGCAACAGCGGCGCGAATCTTCTCGGCGACCTCGTTGGCTGTAGCGGCATTGGTCTCCTGCAGCAGGATAAGAAACTCCTCGCCGCCATAGCGAATGACAAAATCGGAAGCGCGCACCGACTGCTTCAAGAGTTTTGCCAGCGCCTTCAGCACTGCGTCGCCGGCATCATGGCCATAGGTGTCATTGACCATCTTGAAGTAGTCGAGATCGAGCATCATGAACGCAATCGAGCACTTGCGCCGCTGCGCCTGACCAATCAGGGTATCGACCGACTCTTCGAGGAAGCGGCGGTTGTGCAGGCCTGTCATCGGATCGCGTAGTGTCGATTCGCGCAACGTCTCCATGAGGCGCTTGGCTTCAAGTACCGGCGCCGATTCGCGCAAGTAGACGCCGATGTGTGGCACCCTTGCCGCAACGTGCTCCTGCTGATCGGGCGGAACCACGATTTGCAGCACGCTGCCGACCGCCCCCGATTGCATGATTGGGAAGCAGATATGGCGGTAGTCCCCTTTGTCGGGGGGCGGTGCAAACGCGAAGCAGATGCCTGGGGTGGTCATGCCGTCTACGATGTGGCCGGTGCGGCGGGCACGGCAGGTCTCGTTGCGTACCAGTATTTGCGGATCGCACCAGCGGCAGGCGGCCTGCGGCTCGCCGTCGACGATCATCGGCAACATCTGGTTGCGCGTTGGAAGCACTTCGTAGATCGAATAGTGACGGATGCCGAAGACGTGTTCCATCGATACCGCCAGTCGCAAATAGATTTCAGCCTTGGTCTCGTCCTCCTCGATCGCCTGCTTGAAGTGAGCAGCTTGCGAGAGGGTCTCGACCATCTCAATCGTGGTATTTAACAGGTTGCCGCCGTCCAGGCTGCGGTTGTGGTTGGTCAGGTGCGCGACCAGTCCGCCAATGCGATTGAGACCTTCGTTGAGATAGGTCAGCAGGCGATTCATATCGGCACCGATTTTTCCGATTTCATCGCCGGTTTTGACTTCGACGCGCGAAGTGAAATCGCCATCAATGGCGCGCCGCACAGCGCGCTCGACCTCAACCGCGGTAGACACGATCGGATTTGTCAGACGTCGCAACACCAGCAGCGTTACCAAGGAAAACAAGGCGACGGCACCGATCATCATCGACAGTGTCACCATCGCGTTACGCTTGAGATGCTGGATCGACATCGTGATTGTCACCGCGCCCAATACCGAGCCGTCGACCACTTGGTGGCATTGCAGGCAGTTTGGATTGCCACGTGTGGTGGCGACAAAGGGAATGGTTCCGCGAAAAGTGGCATCAGTATCGTCGTCGAGCAGTTCGAACGCGGCTTCGCCGTCGCCCAAGACTTGACGTTCAAGCGCGTCAGCCACTTGTTCGCGCACCAGTCCCTTGCCGAACTGCTGCTCGACTTGGGGGCCGCGTACGACGCGCACTGATTTCAGTCCCGGGACTTCGACCAGCCGTTGCAGCAGGTTTTCGCGCTTGTCGATGACGCCGTTGATCATGGCTTCGGTGAGATTGACGCGAATTATCTCGGCGGCCGAGCGGATATGTTCGGTGGCCGTTCGGATCGAATATTCGCGAAATGAATACAGGCCTATCGCCAGCACGGCTGCAACCAGGCAAATCACCAGGATGGCAAAAAAGGCGCTGAGCTTGGTCTGGAGAGTCATTGCGCTGATCGCTTTACGGCTGAATGAGGGGGCAGGGTCAAGTCTGCAATTCCGCGGCAACTCGTGCGTCTGCGGCCCGCTTTGCGTTAGCTTCTATGTTTCGCCCGGTACATGGCTTTATCTGCGGCGTCGATCAGCTCATCGACGGTGCGGCCATCCTCCGGATAAAGGCTGATGCCGATGCTGGCTGATATCCGAACATCGACGGTACCCACCTTTGCCTGAATCGGAAAAACACCCAGCAACTTTTGTGCGACGCGATGTGCGTCCTGAATATTGTCTGCGCGCTCAACCAGCACGATGAACTCGTCGCCGCCGAAGCGTGCCACCGTATCCTCGCCACGCAAGACATTGCGCAGTTGGACGGCTGTTTCGCGCAGCACACGGTCGCCGATCTTATGGCCGAGCAGATCGTTGACCGGTTTGAAATTGTCGAGGTCGATGAACAGGATGGCGAGCTTGCTATCTTCGCGGACGCAGCGTTCGAGGCTGTGCTGCGCACGGGCACCAAACAGCAGTCGATTGGGCAGGCCGGTCAGCGCGTCATGGTGCGCGAGGTGCATCAGTTGTCGGCGCGACGATTGTTGCGAGGCGACGTCGTTGAAGACGCCGACCATGCGCGTAATCTTTCCGTCGTCGTCACGAATGGTCGTGATTGAAAGCCACACCGGGAATAGTTCGCCATTGGCGCGGCGATTGACGATTTCACCTTCCCAGTTGCCTTCAGAGAGCACTTTTTGCCACATCGCCTTGTGAAAGTCGTCGTCATGAAAGCCTGAGCGCAGCAGGCTGGCGGGTTGGCCGATGGCCGACGCCGACGGGTAGCCAGTCATCCTGGTAAATGCAGGGTTGACGGCCTCGATGCGACCGCTCGCATCGGTAATCATGATGGCGTCGGTGGCGTGTTCGAACACTGTGGCCGAGACGCGAAGGTTGTCTTCCGCATTCTGGCGTTCGGTGATGTCGAACAAAGTGCACAGATAGCCAAGGAGGTCGCCCGCATCATCAAAGAACGGATGGCCGAAATGGTGTATCCAGCGCCAGTTACCAGTCGCATCGAGCAGACGGTAGTCCGTTGCAAAGGGTGCTTTTTTTTCGAAGTTGCGGCGCCAGCCGTCGACGAAAGAAGTTCGGTCGTCTGGATGCAGGACCTTGACCCAACCGTCGACGCGGGCGTCTTCGAGCTTGAGGCCGGTCAACTTCAGCCAGGTGTGGTTGAACCAGTCGAAATGGCCGTGTGCGTCGGCACGCAACAGCGGAGTCGGAAAGTCCTTGAGCAAGGTAAGGTAGTAATCGCGGGCCTCGGCGATGCGCTCATGATGCTGATTCAGCAATTCGACCATGCGTTTGAAGGTCTGTAGCGCAGGGGTGACCGGTGGTGAAGCCCTTTCATCGCCATTGGTGGCGGCTGTGACAAAACAGAAGCGGTCTTCGTCGAGAAGGTCGACCAGCAGGCAGTGCGAAATTTCGGCAAGTACAGCCGACGAATGCTCGTGGGGATCGTTCGTCAGTTGTTGGCCCAGGGCTTCCAGCATTTGGAGCGACTCGGCGTGGTGAATGCCATGGGCCTTAAGGATATCCGGCGGCGTGCCGAGGCGGCGCAGGGCACTCTCCTCGAACGTAAAGTGGTTGCGCAGGGCCTGCTTGAAAGAGTCGAATTGCGCAATGTCGGAGCCTTCTCCGCTTTGTATTTCGGCAGCAAAGCGGTTGAGCAGCGCTACCAACTCCTGGTGCTGGGCGTCGATCTGGGCATGCCCGGTATTGAAGCGGGCATTCCAAGTGATCAGCGGTGAAGGGCTCTGCTTCATTTCATCATCTTTTCGATGACGCGCCTATTCGGTGCCGCCGGTCGGCCTCGCGATGAAGGTCTTGGTGTTGGAGAAATAGCGGCCGTATTCTTTGTCGCTGACGGCAATGTGGTCCTGCAACCAGTTGCGCAGGAACTCGACGATCTCGTTCTCCGTGATGTCGTTGTGGGTAATCGAGCGGCGCTCCAGCTCAGAAAGGAAATTGACGAACCGGGCGTGTTCCTGAACATGGTTGGCACGCCCCGGATAGCCGAGTATTTCCATCAAACATTCCTCGATCGAAAAATGAATTCGAGTGTAATCGCGCAATTGCACGATTGCGTAATGAATGGCCGACCAGCGTTGCCTGTCATCCGGGTTTTCGACCGAGTTTTCGAGATCGGCGATATAGCCGAAGAGGGTCTTGTGTTGCGCATCGATTTGCTCGATGCCTACGGAGAAACCGTTATTCCATTTTGTCTCGCTCATCATGCTGGTTTCCTCCATTGTTCTCTTTTTTGAGTTCGCAGGCTGTCATTCGGCGAATTTCGGTGGAACTCCTCCAAGCGATCAGCAAGGTTCATGCCGATTTGTGAGAATCGTAAGTTTCGTCAATGCCGAATGCTCACGTTTGCTTGGTGCCGTGTCGTCAGCGCCGACTTTGCGTCGAAGCAGCACCCCATGCTACTGGGGCAGGGCGATTCCGCCTGGCTGAGGAACGCTGTGGCAACGCTGGCACGAGAAAAAAGTGATGAAGGCGACTCGGTCGTGACACATGCCGCAGTATTTGCCGCGAAAGACGTCGGCCATCGTGATCGAGGTGGATCCGGACTTGGCATCGAAGGGCACGGGATGACAGTTACTGCAGTCGAGCCAGAGCGTATGCGCGTAGTGCGGAAAACGAACGAAGGGCATTTCCTTGGTGTTCTTCATGATGACATCCAGATCGAGGATGTTCATCGTGGCGTTGGGCTGCAGCCCGGCTCGTGGCTGTATGGTCGAGTCACGCAGGGCGCGCATCCAGTCGGGGAATCCGTTCGCGTCCACCGGCAACTTGGCCACTGCTTCGTCGTAGTTCTGTAATTGCTTGAGGTCGGGATTCTTCGGGTCGTAGAAATCGCTTTTCTCTAGAGACTGGCGTGCCGTATGTTCAGGTGCGTGGGGCGGTGAAGGTGTGCGCTCCTCGCCTTTATTGACCTGAGGCACGGCACGAAAGAAGGCCAACTGCTGGGCAGGTTGCGTGGCGCCGACACAGAATCCGGCTAGCGTCGGCAGCGCCAGCAAGATTCTGCGCCATGCTCCACGGTTCATTTTTTCGAGCGTAGGAATGCCACTCCTCCAAAGCTGCCCACCCAGAGATCCCCCCCTGTTGCGGTCGCCATGGCGAAGACGTTGTTGGCAAACAGGCCGTCTTCGACGGTCAGAGGTTTGGAAAACTTGCCATCCAGCCACCTTACGAGGCCATTATTGGTGCCGATCCAGAGTTGTCCCCGGCGATCTTCGTGCAGCATGAAGATGTGGTTTCCCGGCAGACCTTCCACGGTCGTGTAGCTGGTCCAGCGTTTGCCGTCATAGGAGGACAGGCCGCCGCCCCAGGTACCGGCCCATACACGGCCCTTGCGATCCACCTTGAGCGAAATCACGTAGTTCGGGTTGTAGGCGACATCGACCCCGGTAAGGCCCATTTCCTCCTTCTGCTTGGCATGGTGCGTGGAGGCGCGCCCGGGATCATTCTTGAAGGCAATGTTGCTTTTGACCTTTTCGTACGGAGCGCCAAGTCCCCTGGCGTGGTTCCAGTTTTCCCAGCGGCCACCGCTGAAACGCGCCATACCTCCTTCGGTGGCGAGCCAGATGTCGCCGTTCTTGCCTTCGGCAAGGCCATAGACCCAGTCGTTCGGCAGCCCGCCTTTGGTATTTTCGACCGTGAACAGGTCCCACTTGCTGCGATCGTCCAGATTGCCACCCCGGATGCGGTTGGCGCCCGACCATGTGGCGATCCAGATGTCGCCGTTGGCGGCGGTAAGGACGCCATAGACAAATGCGTCACCCAGGCCTTCCGGAATGTTATAGGTCTTCCACTTGCCGCTGGTCTCGTCCAGCAAAGAGAGGCCTCCGCCGTAGGTGCCGACCGCCAACTGGCCCTTGAGGCGACCGACATAGAAGATGCCATTCGAGAGCAGACCGCTCTTGACGTCGAACAACTTGTAACTGTCGTCGCGCGTGTCGTAGCGCACGACGCCACCCGAGGTACCGACCCAGACCAGCTTGTCGTCGACGAATATCGACTTGACGTTCTTGTTGCCGACGCGGAAATGGGTGAACTTGGCCGTCGGGTCCACGGTGACCTTGCCCTCGCGCTGCTGTTGTAGCGGTTTGGCTCCCTGTGGCAGGGCGTGTGGCGCCGGCGCTTGCGCCATGGCGAGAATGGAGAAGAGAGTGCCGCCGACTGCGGCCAATTTCCGGGAGATGCTGCGTGGTTCGATTGTCACTTGGCTTACCTCGTCTGCGGTTCGACGCCGATGCGAACCACACCTTTCTTTGTTCCGGCCCATACATCGCCGTTGGGGGTGATCGCCACCGCATACACGTGGTTATCCAGCAAGCCGTCGTGGCGGCCAAAATTTTTCCACGATTTGCCGTCATAGCGCGACACGCCATTGTCGGTGCCAAACCAGAACACGCCTGTCGCCTCACGGGCGATGGCGTAGACGATGTTTCCAGCCAGTCCATCCTTGGTGGTGAGGTTGCTCCAGGATTTGCCGTCATAACGGCTGACGCCTGCACCCCAGGTGCCGACCCAGATGCTCTTGTCCGGGGCTGCCAGGACCGAAAATACGTAGTTCGGGTTGTAGCTGTTCATGCCGGCGACCTCGGTGGTCAGGTCGTGGCGCGAACGCGTGCCAAGTCCGGTATTCGGGCTCACCGGAAGGGCAGAAACATTGGCGGCCCCGACGCCATCCTTGTGGCTCCATGACTTCCAGCGCTTGCCGTCGTACATCGAGACACCGCCTTCGGTGCCGAACCAGACTCGCCCGTCTGCGTCGACAGCCAGACCATAGACCCACTCGTTGATGAGTTCCTTGACGTAGGTTTTGAATTTTCCGGTCTTCACATTGAAGAGGTTGGCACCAGCCCAGGTGCCGATCCACAGGTTGCCGTCACGATCGTTGGCAAACGCATAGATCCAGTAGTCGGCAAGACCATGCATTGGAAAGTAGGTCTTCCACTTGCCGTTCTTGAAGCGCGATGCGCCGCCGGCGTTGGTGCCGAACCACTTGTAGCCCTGGCTGTCGATGCCGACTGCAAACACATACTCGTTGGCCAGGCCGTGCTCGCGCGTATAGGTTTTGCGCAGCTTGCGGGTCTGGAGGTCGATTTCCATTACTCCGGTCGAGGTGCCTACCCACAGGGCGCCGCCAGCAGGATCGACGGTGAGGGCGCGAGCAAAAACGTTGCTGCCTACTTCGAATGATTCGAGCACGCGTTCGCCGCCTCCCGGGGCGGCGCTGGCCAGCATCGGCAGGACGATCAGCAGGGCTGTCAGGAATTTTGATTTCATAGGCATCAGCGCAGGGTGCGGGTGTATTGGATGACGTCCAGGAGTTCCTGGTCATTGAGGCGGCCGAAGAAGGGGGGTTTGTTCTTCTTTCCCATTTTCAGCGATTGCATGATGACCACGTCCGGCTGGCTCATACCCTCGCGCATCGAGAGATTGGGCGTTTCCGGCATGATCGGTATCCCTGTGATGCCGTGGCATGAGGCGCAGTGCAGGTTGTACAGTCGCTGGCCGCGTGCCAGGTCGGCGGCCAAGGCAGGGTAAGCACCGGCAAGCAAGAGCACGGTTGCCGCAGTACGGATAAACATGGTCATTGCTGATTACTCCTTTTTGGCGCGGCGTTTCTTCGGGGCGCCGCGTATCTTGCGGATCTTTTCGACCCACTGGTCGGCCGCCTTGATATCGATCCCCAGGCCCAGATCTCCGGTGCGGTAGGCAGCAGCCAATTTATCCATGGCTGTCAGGTAGCCGTTGTCTGCCGCGGCGCGAATCCAGCGCAGCGCTTCGGCACTCTGCCGCTTATCGTCGGGAATGTCCAGGCCACCTATGATGTAGGCTTGTGCCAGTTCGTTGATTGCTATTTTGTGCCCCTGTTCGGCCGCCAGCACGATCCATTTGCGTGCCCCGGCGAGGTCTTTCGGGGCCCCTTCACCGACCGCCAGCATCGTGGCGAGTCCGAACTGGCCGTCGGCATTACCCTGAGTGGCCGACTTGCGGAAATATTCGATGGCCTCGGGATCCGAATCGGCGTGATCGAGAATTTCACCCATTGCCGCCTGAGCCGCGGCGTGGCCGGCATCTGCGGCGCGGCGCAGCAGCGGCATGGCCGCAATAAGATCGCCAACGGCATAACGCTGCTTGGTACCCTCGGCATAGTCCTCGGCCGGTCCGGCTTGGGCTGGCGCGGCATGGAGAGCGGCGAGGAAGGAAATCAGGCTGATGCCCGATGTCAACGAGTAGCGTATATATTTCATCGTAGGTATGCCCTTGTCGTTAATTGCGAATTGGGGTGATTCCCAACGCGCTGAATTCCTCAAGTTTCCTGTAAAGGCTGGATAGCCCAATTTCAAGTCGCTGTGCCGCCAATCGGCGGTCGTCGTTGCATTCCTCCAGCGCTCGGAAAATCACATCAGCCTCAATGCGGCGCATCTGGTCGCGCAAGCTGCCGCCAGGGATGCGGACGCTGCCACCGTTATCTTGGGCGGGAGCCTGGCGGGCGATGTCGGGCGGCAAGTCGGACAGTGTAATACGGCCTCCATCGGCCAAAATGTAAGCCCGGTTAATTACGTTTTCCAACTCACGCACGTTGCCTGGCCAGGGATATTCAGAGAGTATTTCCTCGGCGACTGGGTCAATTCCCAGAGGTGTTTTCCCTGCGCCGGCAATGTTCTGCATGACATAGCGAATCAGGCGCGGGATATCTTCTTGCCGCTCGCGCAGCGGCGGGATGGCGATTACGAACTTGGACAGTCGGAAATACAAATCTTCACGGAACGTCCCCTGCCTGATCATGTCGAGCAGGTCGCGGTTGGTGGCGGCGACGATACGTGTGTCAATGCGCCGCGCTTGCTCGCCGCCTACCGGGCGTACCTCCTTGTCCTCAATGACGTGAAGAATCTTCGCTTGCATGTGCAACGGCATTTCGCCGATCTCGTCAAGGAAAAGAGTGCCGCGGTCGGCCTGGGTGAACAGTCCCTTGCGTGCACGGTCAGCGCCAGAAAAAGCCCCTTTGGTGTGGCCGAAGAGTTCACTTTCGAGCAGGTTCTCTGGGATCGCACTGCAGTTGATGGGGATGAAGGGGGCTTCCGACCGCGGGCTTTGCTCGTGGATGGAGCGAGCTATGACTCCCTTGCCGGTGCCGCTCTCGCCGGTAATCAGGACCGTGCTGTCGGTCACCGCGACGCGGGCGACCAGGCGCTCCACATCTGCCATTTTGGGTGCGTCGAAGCGGAATACGCCTTGTTCGCCGCCGACGAGACGACGCAGAGCGCGATTCTCCGCTTTCAGGCCGCGCAACGCATCGATGTTGGCGAGTCGATGCAACAGATCTTCCTTGTTGACCGGTTTCACCATGTAGTCGGTCGCGCCGGCACGCAGCGCCTCGACCGCAGTTTCCATCGAAGCGAAGGCGGTCACCATGAGGAACTGGGTATCGATACCGGCTGCGCGCATGCTGCGCACCAATTCGACACCGTCTCCATCCGGCATCCGGATGTCGCACAGTGCCACGTCGACATCGCCACGTACCAGCTTCCCGGCTGCATCGCGCACACAATCAGCGGTATCGGCCGTGTAGCCGGCGCGCGTCACGATGGTGACCAGTATCTGGCGCAGTGCGGCTTCGTCGTCGATGATCAGGACATGCATTGTTGTTCCTCTCCCGTTACTCCGTTACTGTTGCCACCAAGCAATGGCTGTGGCAGGGTAATTTCGACGGTCGTTCCTTTGCCGACGTGTGAATCGATCTTGATGTCGCCGCCGGCGCTGCAGATCAGCGAGCGGCACAGCGCCAAGCCGAGTCCGGAGCCACGCCCCGGGGCCTTGGTTGTGAAATGTTCGATGAACACCTTGTCCATGTTCTCTGGCGTAATGCCGCAGCCGTTGTCGCTTACTGCAATTCGTACTGCGCCATCGCGCATCTGTGTCGTGACCGTGATCAGGGGTTGTCGATCCAGATAGTTCTCGAGGGAGTCGGCGGCATTGATCAGGAGGTTCATCAGTACCTGCACGACGTGGTCGGCTACGGCATGCACCGCTGGCAGATTGTGATCGAGCTGTTGCACGAGTTCCAGGCGGCGGAAGCGGCGGTCGAATCCGACAAAGTTGCAGGTGCTGCGTACCAAGCCGTTTATGTCGATAAGTTCTGGCTCCGGCGACTGCGGAACGGAAAATTCTCCGATCTGACGCGTAATCTGCATCACCCGTCCGGCCTGTTCCATTATCAGTTTCGGATGGCAGCCCTGCCTGCCGCAGCCGGGTTCGCATTCGCCATCGATCATGGCTTGCGCCACCCCAACAATGGCCGACAGCGGATTATTGATTTCGTGGGCTACGGCGGCGGCCAGGGAGCCGACCGCCGCCATCTTGTCTTTATGGAACTTTTGCTGGCGGCCTAACTCGATCTGCGTTTCGCGTTTACGTAGTTCGTCCTGCATGTTGTTTACGGCATCGATGAGGTTGCCCAATTCGTCGTGACGCGTGACGGATAGAGGGGTGCCGCGGTAGCCGCGTACGATTTCGGTGGCCCGTTCCTGCGCGCGCAGGATATCCGCGGCGAGGCGGCGAAAAAACCACATCATCAATCCACTCAGAAAGCCAAGGCCGATTACGACGCATAGGATCCACTCGACGGTCAGGCGATTGTGGGTGTTTTCGTAATCCTCGAGCAACCATTGCTTACGGCTGCGGATGTCGCTGGTGATGGCATCAAGATCTATGACGATGCGGTGGAAAATACCACGGATGTCAGCAACAACCGTTCGGTTGGGGCGCTCAAGCAACTGCGTCATGCTCTTCTTCAGGAGCGAAGCATGTTCGGCAATCGGCGCGTAATGCTGTTCTAGTTTGCTCAAACCACTCAGTACCGCCTCGATTTCCAGGCCCAGAATTTTCGAGGAGACGTCGACATTGGGCGAAAAGTAGTTCTCGTTGACCGTCAAGATAGCGCGGGCCACCAGTATATTGAGTGCGACTACGCGTTCCTCTCGCTGATGAATTTCGTTGAGTAACTGGACCGAGTCGATCAAGGAATGCCGCTCGTAGGCAACCACGATTGATACCAGAACAAAATAAACTACCATAACCGCCAGGGTCACCAAACCTTTATAGGCGAGGGAAGTCCTTGACTTGCGCGGGCTTAAGGCCCGCGCCATTGACCATTTTTCGAGGCCTGCTTTTTGCTCTATGCCTTCGGCCATACTTGCAAATTCCTGCATTGGAGTCATCATAGTGCCTGAACAGCTACGGAGCCTAAACAAGGAATCCTTTCATACAATGTTTCAGCTTCTCCTTTTGGCCGGCCTATTGGCGTTTGCGCATCCTGCACTTGCCGATGCTCTTGGCGACGGAATGCAGGCATACGAGTCTGGACGGTACGGCCAGGCAATTCAATTACTCACACCGCTCGCAAATCAAAGCAATTCCCAAGCCCAATTTCATTTGGGAATGATGCATTATCATGGGCAGGGTTTTCCCGAAGACGAGAAACTGGCAGTCTATTGGCTTCGAAAAGCAGCTTTGCAAGGTCATGCCAAGGCAATGTTCGAGTTGGGCAATGCCTATTTGTTGGGTCACGAGGCGGCAAAACTCGTTCCCGATCCTGATCGGGAGGCGGCCCTTTGGTACTTCCAGGCAGCGAGCGCCGGTCATGCCGAAGCTCAATATCATCTCGGCCTGCTTTTTCTTGCGGGAAAAGGCGTTATTGAGAGCCGCAAGGAGGCTATGAACTGGTTCAGGAAGGCTGCCGCGCAAGGCCATCCAGAAGCGAAACGAGCTGTAGGTCGCGTCGATAGCGGCAAGTAGTCAGTATTTGAGGCCCACGCTGGATGCGATTGCGCTCTGTAACGCCGGGTCAGTCCAGGCGCGTGGACCCACCCAAGCTTCGCGAATGACGCCGTCGCCACCGACCAGGTATGTCGTCGGAAATCCTGGTAACTGGAGAGCCGTTGCTGACCATTGCTGGGCGTCATCGATTAGCACAGTGAAGCTAAGCCGTTCATGCAGCAGGTATTCCCTGACTAGATTTCGATCCGTATCGACGCTGATGGCCAATAGTTCGAGTCCCTTTGGCCCGAGTTTTCCATAGAGAGCGTTGAGGTCCCCCATTTCCTTGCGACAGGGCGGGCACCAGGTCGCCCAGAAGTTTATCAGCAGCGGCAGCCCCAGATACTGGTCGATGTCATGCACTACGCCGTCAAGAGTGGGCAGCGCAAACTTAGGGAAGAGTGAACCTTTCCAGGGGCGATCAGGTTCTTGGCTGCAGCCGTTCAACCAAAGCGCTGAGTGACAGGCGCATGCGGCGATTGTTCCGACTACGCGTCGTCGCGACCGGGACCGCAGTTCTGAGCGGCTAGTTGATGGGGACTGCATCCCGGATTTGGTCGGCGACGTAGTCGGCTGCCTTGTCATTGGGATATTCCTGGGCGAGCATGGTCTACGAGGGCTGACATAGGAGGTGGCTGAAGCTAGTCGCGAATCTCAAGCGAAGCGGTATGGGTCTTCGTGCGGTCGATGTGGCGTCCCGTTGGCAATTGTGTCGCATCAGAGTACTTCAAGTCGGCAACTTTCTCGCCCTTGGAAAAATTTTCTCAAAATAAAGAATAACTCATTCTTCCCAAGCATCGGTCTCTCCGATTGCGCGGCAGTGGGGATTGGTGGTCACTTCCATTTACCGTTAACCCGCCGACTTCGGCTGTGTTTGCGGCAGAACCGGAGAGGCAACCATGAAGATGAATCCAAGCAGGTTGTCCTCAATGCTTCGCATCGGGCTCCCCCTGACCCGCCGCAGTCATCGCACAGGCTTGGAGATGGTCACTCGAACGGCATCGCTGCCAGTTGATACCTGCTCGACGTAGCCTTCCAAGTCGCCCTTGCTCGGCGTCGCGCTGCCGCTTTTCGATATCCGAGCACCGACGGTCACTTGGGCGTGGTCCGTGAGCTTGGGGCCGCCGGCCATGCCCATGCTGTCATCCAGCGTGAAGCGTGCAGGCAGATCGCCGACAGTCATGCGCTGGATTGCGAGCGGCATGCGTGGTCCAGACACGGCACGTGCGAAAACGAAGACGGTATCTGTATTTGCCACTTGGCCACGCAAGACTGAATCCAGGGACACGATGCCTCGAATCGACTTGGCCGACACCACGGAGTTGGTTTGGACTGGGGTTTGCCCCGACCGGGCTTCGGCATCGGCAATGCTGTTCTTAATGCGCGTCGCGACGGTTGAATCGGCAGGCACCACTGTCAATACCTTGCGCCATTCGCCTATGGCACCAGCGTAGTCCTGGCGCTCGAAGGCTGATGAGCCGGAAAGCGCCAATGCCTTTATGTTGCGCGGATCCGCCGCGAGTGCGCGCTTGATGATTTTCTCGGGTTCGCCCTGCAGGCTGCGCCCCTGGGCCATCGCCAAGGTGTCGGCATAGTCCGACAACAGTTGGGCATCCTCCGGCAGCAGGCTCGTGGCACGCCCGAATGCGGCTGATGCTTCTGGGAAACGGCCCAGTGCTCCGTAGGATCGTGCCAGCATCAGCCAACCCTCGCCATCTGCCGGGTTTTCCTGCAGGCGTTCGGCGAGCTTCGCCGCCATCGCCTCGATCTGCTGTGGGGTCACGGCGTGGGTGTTGGATTGCTGCGCGCTTTGGATCGAGGTCGACTGCAGGACTGCCGGTGCGCCGAGCACCAAGTACAGCCCGGCAGACAAGGCGACGACTGCCGTGCCAACTGTTGCTGCAAGCCGCACGGGGCGCTTGTCGACCGGGGTATGGAGATCAGTCGGGCGGCCGTCTTCTATGGCGCGGCGTTCGATTTCGGCTCGCTCTGTTTCATACTGGGCGGGATCCAGTGTTCCGGCGCGACGTTCACTATCCAGTTCCAATAGTTGCTCGCGCAACACTTGCAGGCTTAGCGTCGAGGAGTCCGTAGCGCCGGAATTCCTAGAGGGTTTCAGGAGTGGCAGCAGCACGGCCGCAAGAGCCGCGGCGACGAGAAGTGCTGCCAGGATCAGGAAGGTAGTCATTGCTGTATTCCTTCGCCGCGCAGCAGGGCTGCGGCAGCCGCATGCTCGGCTGCCGTCAGCGGCGCATTCGGTGGCCTTCGGCGCAGTTTGATGACAAAAGCCGCGAGAGCGGCGACCAACAACAGAAAAGGCCCAGCCCAGAGCAGCCAGGTGGTGTTTTTCACAGGCGGCCGATAGAGGACGAAATCGCCATAGCGCTGAACGAGGAAATCGACTACCTGCTTGTCGCTCATGCCCTGTTTGAGCATTTCACGTACTTGGTTTTTGAGGTCGATGGCCAGTTCCGCATGGGAATCGGCGATGCTCTGGTTTTGGCAGACGAGACAGCGCAATTCTTCGGCAAGCTTGTTGACGCGTGCCTCCAGTACGGGGTCGGCGGCGGCGGGGGCTGCTTCGCTGCCGATCGCGGCGGCCATCCAGCAGCAGGTCGCGATGAATGCAATCAGGACGTTACGCACCGTTGAGATCCTTTGCCATGGGCAGGATTTTTTCGTCCAGGACTTTCGGTGTCAGCGGGCCGATGTGTTTGTAGCGGATCGCACCGTTCTTGTCGATGAGAAACGATTCGGGTACGCCATAAACGCCGTAATCGATGCCGACTCGGCCGTCTCGATCATACGCCGACAGCATGTAGGGGTCGCCGTGTTCGCGTAGCCATGCGATGCCGGCTTCGCGATCATCCTTGTAGTCGAGTCCGATGACCGGCAAAGTTCCCCGTTTGGCGAGATCGAGCAGCACTGGATGTTCTTGGCGGCAGGAGACGCACCACGACGCCCAGACGTTGAACAGCCAGACCTTACCCTTCATGTCTGTGGGGTTGATGCTTGCCTGTATGGCATGGAGTTGAGGCAGGTTGAACGCAGGCGCAGGCTTGTTGATCAGCGGTGAAGGGACTTCGCGCGGATTGAGCCGCAGACCGGCGGCGAGAAAGCCGACGAGGACTAGAAAAACCGCCAGTGGCCAAATAAAGCGTCGCATTTTGTTCTATTCCTCAGGCTGGCATGGCGACGATTGTTGGCGCCTTGCGTTCGGCAAGGCGGTAGCGGCGATCGCTGGCGGCGACAAGGCCGCCTAAGGCCATCATCAGGCACCCGATCCAAACCCATGCAATCAAAGGCTTGTGCTGGACACGCACGATCCAGGTTTGCTGGTCGACCGCTTCGCCCAGCGACACATAGATGTCGCGGAATAGCCCGGCGTCGATCGCCGCTTCGGTCATTGGCATGCGTTGGACCATGTAGAGTCGCTTTTCCGGCAGCATGGTAGCGAGTATGCGTCCGTCGCGGCTGACTTCCATTCGCGCGCGCGCGGCCATGTAGTTCGGGCCGCGCATTTCCTCGACATCGAGCAGCTTGAAGCCATATCCGGCCACGCTGGTGGTGTCGCCAGGGGCCATGCGCACTTCGTTGGAACTTTCGTAGCCCTTCACTAACGTTACGCCGATGATGAAGATGCCGATACCGGCATGGGCGAGTGCCATGCCCCAATGGGCACGCGGCACCGCGGCGATTTGGGCGCCAAGACCATCGCCGTTCCGGAGGCGGAAGGCGATGTGGACCGCGCTCGCTCCGATTGCCCAGCCGCCCAGTGATAGCCCGAGCATTACGAACAGCGACCAGCGCCCAAATAGGAAGGGGGTGGCGGCAGCCAGCACAAGGACGGCAAGCCCTACCCACTTCAGTCGCGACACGAGATCGAGAAATCGAGTGCGTTTCCACCGTGCGAAAGGACCCACGCCCAGTAACAGGATCACCGGAACCATCAGCGGCACAAATACGGCCTCGAAGTAGGGCGGGCCGACGGAAATCTTGCCCAGGCCCAGCGCGTCAAGAAATAGCGGGTACAGCGTCCCGAGCAGGATTGCGCCGGCAACGACGACCAGCAGGATGTTGTTGACCAGTAGCAGCGATTCGCGCGAAACGAGCTCGAAATCGCCACCCAAGCCCACCTTCGGGGCACGCCACGCATACAGCGTCAGGGAGATTCCGACGGTCAGGGCTAAGAAAGCGAGCACGAAGACGCCTCGCTTGGGGTCTGTAGCAAACGCGTGGACCGAAGTCAGCACGCCGGAACGGACCAGAAAGGTTCCCATCAGCGACAGCGAAAAGGTAAGGATCGCCAGCAGTACTGTCCAGTTCTTGAAGCTGCCTCGTTTTTCGGTTACCGCAAGAGAATGCATCAGCGCCGTACCTACGAGCCAAGGCATGAAGGAGGCGTTCTCGACGGGATCCCAGAACCACCATCCTCCCCAGCCCAGTTCGTAATACGCCCACCAGGATCCGAGCGCGATGCCCAGCGTTAGAAACATCCAGGCTACCGTCGTCCAAGGTCGCGACCAACGTGCCCAAGCGGCGTCGAGGCGGCCCCGGATCAATGCCGCTATGGCGAAGGCGAAGGCCACCGAAAATCCCACGTAACCCATATAAAGCATCGGCGGATGGATCGCCATGCCCGGGTCTTGCAGCAGGGGGTTCAGATCGTGCCCATCTTGGGCCGCTGGCAGCAGCCGCTCGAAAGGGTTGGAGGTCAGCAACAGGAACAACAGGAAACCGACGTTGACCAGTCCCATCACGCCCAATACCGACGCGACCATGTCTTTGGGTAAGCGTCTGCTGAAGGTGGTCACCGCCATCGACCACAATGCCAGGATCAGCACCCACAGCAACATCGAACCCTCGTGGCCGCCCCAGACCGCTGTTACCTTGTAGAACATCGGCAGCAGCGTATTCGAATGGCCGGCTACATAGCGCACGGAGAAATCATTGCTGACAAAAGCTTGGGTCAGGCAGCCGTATGCGACGATGACCAGAATGGAGCCGACCGCCGCCGTCGGCCTTGCCAGGGCAATCAATCGCCGGTCGTCGCGGACTGCGCCGGCAATCGAGCCGAAACCCTGAATCACGGCTAGTGCAAGAGCGAGAATCAGGGCGAAATGACCAATTTCAGGAATCATTCCTATCTCCGGGAAAAATTATGGGCTTTCCGAACCGGATACAAGAATCAGGCCAGCTCGCATTGCTTCGTGGTGGGGTTCCGTTCGAAACGCAACCCGACGTGCTCAGTATTTGCGAACGACAGTGACGCCGTTGGGTGGGTTGCTGCTGATGTAGCCCACCGCGCCCGGTGTCCGGCGTACGAACTCGATGACGTCGTTGTTGCCGGACTTCACGGTCGGAGGAATTATGCCTTCGCGAAAGGATTTCTTAGTCCAGATCGTGTTGTAGCGGGGAGCGTCCATGCGGAGCGCAGTGTCGAGGAAGGCCTCCTGCACCGGGCCGTTGTCCACCGGAACCAGCTTGACTGAACCGGCTATCTGTTTTTCCCCCGTGAATATTTCCTTGATTTCACTGGCGGTGATCTGCGTGGCGGGGTTAGCAATGACGAATAGATCGGCGTGAGCGACGGCACTGCCAGCAAGGCCGATAGTAGCGGCCAGTATCCGCAGCGAAAATTTCTGGTAACGCATTATTCTTATCCTTCCCTTGTCCGCAGATCAGAAATGGATCGCGTACTGGATACGCAGCTCGGGGAATCTGTCGGTCAGACCAGGGCCGAGATCTTCCTTGCGCGTGCTGTTGAACTCGACCTTTAGCGCCGCCTTGGGATCGACGTCATAGCGTAGGCCGGCAGCTATTCGTTGATAGGAGCGGCCGCTCGCCTGGACGCCGAAGTAATTGTCGGTCTGGTCGAGACGGCTGCGCTCGACCCGGGCGAAGGGTGTCCATCTGCGCATGTTGTAGCCGATTTGCGCATAAGCGGCCCAACTGCCATGTGTGCCGGTGGCGCCGCTACGGTCATTGTTGCGGAAGCGGTAGTACTCTCCCATTGCTTCCCAAGGATCGCTCATGTACGCCAAATAGCCGCCAAGCATCTGCACCAGGGTTTGGTTGGTAACCGGCGCATTGTCGACGATCTCGGCACGCAGGCCATGCAGTCCGCCACGCAGACCGTGCACTGCGGTTGGCTCAAACCATGCATTGAATCCGATCGAGGTACGCTGTGTCGTACCCCCGGCGTGAAGGGGGTCGAGTCGGCCCGAACCGGCATAGGTGCCGGCATTCACCGCAGGGCTGAAGCCGGTACGGTTGGCTGCCGCCAGATTTGATCCCGCCGCGACGCGGGTGATCTGCGGAGCATTGCCGGCGAATACGTCATAGCCAATCCTGCCGCGATCGATGCCCTGAGTGCCCGTCAGCCAGATGCCCGTGGTATGGGCGGGCAGAATGCCGCCGTCGTGTTCGAAGTCGAGAAAGCGTGGCCGCAGAATAGAAGTCTGGAGTTGGGCGCCGTGATGGAAGGCCGTGTTCCAGTAGCCGTAGGGGGTATGGAAACGGCCGAGCCACCCAGTGGCGGCGTCGCTGAAGATATAGCCGACTTGCAGGCGTTCCAAATCGGCCGCGGTTCCGCCGTTCTCTTCGGCTTCGAAAACCAATTCGATCAGAGCCTTCACGCGGTCGCCGAAGCGCGGTGTCAGGTAGAGGTCCAAGGCGCCGAGGGATGTGCCTAGCACGGCGCCCTTGCGGCCTTTGAAGCTCGGGTTGTCCTCTCTGCTCATGACGAGGCCGACATCGGCAAATCCGTGGATCGGCAAGCCGCTCTCCTCGGCGCGACGCGACAGGCTGCCACCGATTTCGGAAACATGTTTTTCGATCGCCTCAATCTTTTCTGCGTGTTGCGCAGTCTTTGTCTGGGCGTCGCGGTTATTGGCACTGGCTTGCTCGATCTTGCGTATTTTTTCCGACAACTGATTGATCAGTTCGAGGCTGCGTTCAAGCTTCTTTTCCAATTCGCTGATCTTCGCGGCATCCGACGACTGGGCATACGCCGGGGGCGCCAGAGCGACCGCTAGCGCGATGACACCAGCTGGGATTATTCGGCGTGTCAGATTCATGGCCAGATTCCTTTGAATTAACAATAGATTTTTGTTTCCGATTAAAGCAATTCCCATACCTTAATAATGGGATCTATGCTTCAAATTGAGCGTAGTTGATCCGTGTCAAGAAGGTGCCAGCCGCTACCTTGGTCTTTTTCACGGGTGCCAAGCATTACGACGACATCTCGGCCAGGATGCTGCCGAGCCAAGCACGCGCGTAGATGCCTTCGAGTTCCGACCATTCGCTCGACACGCCACCGCCTTTGTCCACGCGGACTGACTTGCGGCCCTCACTGCGATAGAACGTGACCGCTGAAGCGCCGTGTTTATCGTCGAGCAGGCTGTACAACACGTTCGAATAAAAATGCGGTTGATGTCCCCGCTGCGCAATTGCCCCGGCAATATGCATGGCACACGCCTTACCTTGCGCGTTGGCCGCGGATGCCGACTTTTGCTGGTCGTCGCCGAGGCAGGCGTCTCCGAGGACGTAAATACCGCCGGCTACCGTGGATTCGTAACTACTGTGATCGACGGCGCACCAGTGATTGTCTTCGCCGATCAGGCCTGATCTGTGGGCAAGCGTGCCGGCCATTTGTGGTGGAATAAGGTTGACAACATCAGCTGTGAGCGTCTCGCTGGTTGTTCGGAGCGACGACCGGGGCGCGTCGATTTGTAAGACCTGCTGACTGCTGCGGTATTCGATCATATCGCCGTAGCTTCGGCGCCAGCCGGTGAGGAAAAGATCCGCCAGATCACTGCTGCTCTTGCTTGCATCGAGAACCAGGATTTTCGAACGTGGCTTGGCTTGCTTGAGGTAATAGGCAATCTGACTGACGCGCTCGTAAGCCGCTTGTGGGCAGCGATAAGGCGGAGTCGGCAGGGAGACCACGACAAGGCCGCCGTTCTTCATTTCCTCGATGCGTCGTTTCAGCACAACGATTTCCTCACCGCTGGTCCAGGCATGCGGGAACAGGTCCGGTGTTTCCGCTGCGGCATATCCTTCGATTTCGTCAACGCGGAAGCCTATGCCTGGCGCCACGATGGCAAAGTCGTAGCTAAGCGTTCCTGCTTCAAGCACTACTGTCTTTGCGGCAGCGTCAACAACCTGCGCTTCGCCGTAAATCAACCTGACGCCATGGTTTCCTTCGAGTCGGTCATAGGTCAGGCGGTTTTCACCGATGCGACGGCTACCGCCAATCGTCCAATTTGCGCCCGGCAGTGCGGAATAGGAGCGGTTGCGTTCGATAAGAATAACTTCAATCTTTGGGTTGATCAGACGCAGGGTTTTTGCCGCAATCGCGCCGCCGAAGCCTCCGCCGACCACTACAACACGAGTTCCTGTTCGCGGCAGCAGTTCCGTCGCGCGCACAAGCGGGGTAAGCAGCGGAAGGCCTGCCACGCCACATGCTATTTTTAGAAAGCCTCGGCGGGTGGAAGAATTCAATGCAACTCTCCGTGCTGGGCCGCGTAGAAATGCAATGTCGCTTCGACTTCCTCGCGCGTGATTTCCCTTAGCGCCGCATCCATTTTGATCTCGACGGAACGCTTGCCGGTGAGGATTTCCTCCATGTTGCGCCGGAGATACTGGAGTTTTTGCCCGGCCAGCAGCGGGCTGTCGGTGTCGATGGCGTCCCGGCCGTTATGCAGATGGCACTTCTTGCATTTCCTGGCGTGAACGGATTGGCCGCGCGTCACCTTTTCCGGGTCGGTCTCCTGCAATGGCCGCAGGAAGGGTTGGGTCGAGAAGTAAGCGGCAAGAGCTTCGATTTCCTTCGTCGAATAGCCCTTGGCAATCCGTTCCATGATCGTCGAAGGCCGCGTGCCATCGCGGTAGGCCTTCATGCTGAGACTGATGAAAACGTCGTTTTGTCCGCCAATGATGGGGATTGCCTGCTCGGTACTGGCGCCGCGCGTGCCGTGACAGGCCATGCATGACTGCCCGAGAGCCTCTCCCAGTTCAATGCTCCTGGCCTTCTTGTCGCTCCTCTGCGCCCAAGCTGTGGCAGCCACCGTCAAGGTCAGCGTGATACAGCCGATCATTCTCCAGCAGCGAAGCATCGACATTGCCCGTGTATCCAATGCATGTATCTTGCTATTGTAACGATGTGGGCTGGCGACGAGCAAAAGGGTAGAATTTACTCGCGGCAAATCGCGGCGGAGTTGGGCATCATCCGCCGCTCCAACAGGAGCTGGGAGGCCAAGCGTGCTACATTTTCGCGGAATTGTTGTTCCGCTCGCCATGTTGTTTGGATCCATGCTGGCGGGGTGTTCGCCAGTAGTGTCGGAACTCAAGGCGGCTCGCAACCCTCATGTCGAGGCACTCCACGAGCAGATTTCGCAATCGATCCATTCATTTGGCTTCAGTCATGGTATCCGCAGTGTGCGTGAAGACAATCGCACCATCGATACGATCTTGGTATCCATCCCGCTCGACAGCCTCAAGCGCCAGCACATCACTCTGCATCACATGCTGTTCAATGTCGCGCGGATTTGCGCACGACCCGAATATTCCAGGACGTCGATCCAGATCGAGCTGAACGCAGGCGACGAATCCGATCGCGCCTATATGCGTGGCATCGTCGAGCCAATCGTTGCCGAGGCTCGAAATGTGAAAGTGGTATCGCAACGTGATGCCACCAACGACTTTGTGATAACTCTGTCATACGATCCGGTGAAGCCGGCAACGAGTGGAACGGGAGTTGCACGCTAGCCATGACGCCGGGTCATTGGGCGGGGCGCCGGCGGACTTTCTTGCGGCTTTTCGGCATTCATTCGCTGTTGATCTGGACGGCGGCGCTGCATGCCGAAGCGTTCAGCGTTTACCAGATCAGGATGCCATTTACGGATGACCGCGGTCGCAAGGTCTCGTTGCGGGATTGGTCGGGTCGGCCCGCCATCGTGACCATGGAATATGCCAATTGTCGGTTCATCTGCTCGATTACCTTGCAGCGCCTCAAGGATGTGCAAGCGGCTGCCGATCGCGCCAAGCGACACTTTGAATTCATTGTGCTGAGCCTTGACCCAAAGAACGACACGCCTGAGGCGTGGACGCGCTATCGCAAGACGCGCGAACTCGATCGCGAGAACTGGCGTTTCCTGACTGCGTCGGTGAGCGATACGCCGGGCCTTGCGCGGCAGCTTGGCGTGCGCTATTGGCTATATGACGAACACATTATGCACGACTTTCGGCTATTGCGACTCAACGAGGAAGGTCAAATCGTCAAGGTGATGGATACCTACGATGCCGACCTGAGCACGTTCGTTCGCTGATCTTGGTCGGCGCAATGGAAACTAGCCTATGAACCGCGGCGTGCTCAGTTGGTCCGGTAGGGAAATTCCTGCCGGGTATGCAGGTTGCTGCAAAGCAATGTGCTTGTCGTCGAACGCGGCATGACGGCACCGTTGGCGCGCTATGTTTTTTGGTTTGCCGTAACGATTGCATTGCTCTATGCAGCCGTGATCGCGGTAATCCATCTTGACGGTCGCCGCGATGCGTTACGCGGCGGCACGCCGCTGTATACCGACTTCACGACCTTCTATGCCGCAGCCCTGCAACTGCGTCACGAGCCAGCCGAAAATTTGTACATTCCCGAACGAATGCATCAGGCCGAGCTGGCTGCGGCACGCGCCGCCAGCGACGTGCCGTTGAGCGAAGCGCAGACGCGCGCCATAGGTTACGCCGCCTGGATGTATCCGCCGATTGCGATCTTGCTGGCTGCACCGTTCGGTTTTCTGGGCTACTTATGGGCCTATTTCGGTTGGCTGGCGGCCACGCTGGCGGTCTACCTGGCGGCCATGGGACAGGTGCTCGTTCGTCGCGAGGCATGGGTCTATGCGCTGGCGGCTCCGCCCGTGTTCTACAACGCGATGTATGGTCAAACCGGGTTCCTGACGGCTGGGTTGCTGGGCCTTGGGCTCGCCAATGTGGCGTATCGGCCGACGCTGGCGGGCATCTGCATCGGCTTGGCGAGTTTCAAGCCACATTTTGGCATTCTGATTCCGCTCGCCTTGGTGGCCGGCGGCCACTGGAAACCGTTTGGCGTAGCGACGATCACTGTCGTCGGTGCCGTTGTCGCCAGCATTGCCGTGTATGGCGCCGATCCTTGGTACGCCTATATCGGCACTCTCGGCCATCATTTCGGCGGCTTCGAGGCGGGCGCTTTCGAGTGGCGGGCGATGGTCAGCATCCTTGCGGCACTTCAGATGAGCGGGATCGCGCTGGAGCAGGCGTGGACGCTTCAGTATCTTGCGGCTGCTGCGGCCGCACTGGCGACGGTTTGGGCTTGGCACGGCGCTGTCACTGATGACGACTGCCGTTTGGCCGCTGCCGTCGTGTGCGCGGCGACCTTGCTTGCCGTTCCGCTCGCCTATACCTACGATTTGGTGCTGGCGGTGCCGGCAGCCGGATGGATTTGGCGCGATTTGCGCGAACGAGGCGGAGCCTCGGCCGAGTATGCTTTACTGGGAGTCACCGCGGTGCTGGCACTTGTGCTCAAGCCCCTCTCCTACAAACTCGGACTCCAACTGGGACCCTGCATTTCCTTGGTTCTTCTAGGCCTGGCAATTTGGCGGCTCGGCCGGCGCCGGCGCCTCGCGGTCTGATACCGCCTTGCGCAGCAGAAATGAGACGTGCGCTGCGCTTTGCAAGAGAGCCTGCGGAGTCAGGTAGTGACGCCAGGATCGCGCCAGGTGGCGGGCGAAGTAGGCGGAGTCAAGATAGAAACGGCGATAAAACGCGCCTTGCATTTTCGGTAAGTCGGCGGCGGCGATACGGCTCGGCGACTCGGAGCGAATGCCATAGTGATAAGTCCCGCTACCGTTGCGTTGCGCAGGGCTCAACTCGGCCCAAATCGCCGTGTCCGGGTAGGGCGTGTAGATCTGCACTTGGACATAGTCGGGGCGCAGCCGCCGTGCCAGCTTGATCGAGGCCTCGACATCCGTTGCCTGTTCGTCGGGTAGCCCGACCATGAACAGCGCGACCGAGCCAATGTTCGCCTCATCGAGGTAGCCGAACGCGTTCTCGGCAGCGGCGATCCAGGCAAGGCCGTCGCGTGCCTTGGCGATGCGTTCAATCAGGCGTGGTGCCGCGCAATCGACGCCGACCTTGAACAATGCCGCGCCGCTGGCCGCAGCTGCCGCGACTCGTTCGCGATCCAGTTCGTCCGGTCGGGCGTTGGCGATCCAGGGCAGCGTCAAGCGCCGCCTTATCAGTGCATCGCACAGACCGAGAAAGCGGCGCCGGTCGATGCATAGCGAATCGTCTTCGAACAGTATTCCCTGCGCGCCTTGGTCGGCGAGCCGTGCAACTTCGTCGACGACGAGTTCGATCGAGCGGGCGCGCAGCGTTGCCGTCGCCGACTTGCGCACGACGACGGAGCAGTGACGGCAAGCGCGAGGGCAGCCCCAGGCGGTGAGGACATAGCCCCAGTGGTGCACGGGGCGACGCCGCAAAGGAAAGGGGAAAGGATAGGCGGCAAGTTCGCTGGTGTCGAAATGCGGTATCGGCAGGCTATCTGGATCGTCGATCTCCAACAGGCGTCCCGTCGCCATGCGCTCGGTGTAGCTGGCAGCCAGCGCCGCAGGCTTTTCTCCGGACAGCAGGCGCGTCACCAGACGCGGCGCTTCGGCTTCGGCATCGCCAGGCAAAGCGATATCGTAGGCGTCCTGCCAGCCGGTGACCGGACTGCGTGCAGCATGGAGCACTTGCTGGCCTACGGCAATGGTGACAACCCCCGCTGCACGCAGGCGGCGGGCGCAGCGGATTGCCGTGTCGAGGTTCCAGCTCTGCGCCTTGACGATGGCGATGCGTGGGCGGCAGGCAAGCACCCGGTCGGCGAGCTGCTCCGCTGACAATCCTGAGGCGAGCGTGTGGTCGATCAGCGGCGGCAGGAAACCGTTACGGTCGCGGACCGCCGACTGGATGTACTTGAGGTCAAGCGCCGGATGGCGATGGCGCGGATGCGTGTTCGCCGCTAGGGAGTCGGCGTCTACCCGCAGCAGCGCCAGTGGCGACGTCAGCGGCATTGGCAGGCCGCCGCGGCGAGTTTTTTTGCAACGCGGCGCGGGCCGTCCGCCCCAAGTCCGTCGTGCAGCGGCACCTGCACGATTTTGGCATAGGCGGCGGCGGCTTCCGGGCAATCGGCCTGGCCGAGCAAGACGGCGCAGTCGTCCATCACTTCGCCACGAATGGCGAGGTCGAGTCCCTGAGTTTGCGCCGCGCGTCGCAGGCGGACAATGTCGCCGTCGTAGCGGGCAGCAAAGTTATAGAAGGCCGGGCTGCCGTGACGGTCGCGCAACGGTGCCGCGAAGCCCGGCGGCAGATCGTCTGCCAGTTCCAGCCACATGGCATTGAAGCGGCGATTGCGTTCATCAAGCGCGCCGAGCCGACGCAAACCGATACGCGCCTGCATGCCGCTATAGCCAACCGAGGGCTGGCGCAGTTGGTCATGGGCACGACGGTAGGCGCGCTCGAAACCGTTGCCGCGGCCGCCGAACATCAGGCGCGCCGCCAGGGCATAGAGCGGGCTGCGCACCGCCATTTCCTCGACGTACTTGAGAGCCGCCTTGCGCACGGCCGGGCCCGGGTGGCGCAGTCGGTCGGCGACGGCCTGCCTGGCGTGTTCGGCGATCTGCCGGTTCGACGTGGTCAGCATGCCGCCGCCAAAGGTGGCGACGCCTTTGCTGACTTCGAGGCTGAACAGCGCGGCGTCGCCAAAGCTGCCGACCGGTTTGCCGTCTGCATAAGCGCCGACGGCATGGGCGCAGTCTTCTATCAGCGGCAAGCCGTGGCGTGCCGCGAGTTGCATCAGGGCGCCGATCTCGCAGGGAGCGCCGAACAGGTGGTCGACGAGGATGGCGCGGGTTTTCGGCGTGATGCGGGCGCCGACTCTTGCGGCCGTGACGTTCAGCGTCGCGGGATCGATGTCGGCTGCGACACAGCGTATGCCCCGCGCCGCGATCAGCGGCAGCAGTTCGCCCAGCGTATAGGCGGGCACAATCATTTCGTCGCCGGGACCGAGGCGCAAGGCGTCGACGATCAGCAGCAGGGCTTCGCGACCGCTGGCCGTGGCGACCGCATAGGCACAGCCGACGCGCTGACGGAAGGCTTCCTCAAACGCCGCTATGTCGGCGGCGTCCTGGGTCCGAGGCACAAACGGGGCGGTGAATACGTCGCGCAGGTCGCGGCCGGCAATCGGGATGCGGCGGCGCGGGATCATGCGGTCGCTGCCCGTTCTGCCGGCGCCAGCGCGTCGCGCATCGCGCCGAGCACTGTCTCGACCTCGATCGCCTGCATGCAGCGTGGATCGCGGCAACTGCTTGCGCGCTGGTTGTGCGCCGACAGACACGGCGAGCAAGGCAGGCCGGCATAGAGCGTCACCGTGGCGCCGAGTGGCCGATAGCGCTGCGGTGTTTCCGGACCGAACAGCGCCACGACCGGCAAACCGGCATGGGCGGCGAAATGCGCGGGTCCGGAATCGCTGCTGACCAGTATGGTTGCCAAGGCAAACAGCGCCGGTAGTTCACCGATCGAAAACAAGCCGGCAACGCTTCCGCAGCGGGAATCGTCGATCTCGGCGCAAAGTGCGGTGGCGGCGTTTTCTTCGGCCGCGGCGCCGATAAGCAGGACAAAGATGTCTGGCCATTCGGCGAGCATCCGTTGGCACAGCTCGATATAGCGCTGTTGCGGCCAGCGCCGTTGTGGCACGGGATCGCTGCGATTGGCGTGGATCAGGACGATGCGTCGCCGGCCGGGGTCGCAGTACGGAATTCTCTGACGCAGCCGATGTAGAACGCTGCCGGATTCGGCAGTCTGCGTCGATGCAGCCGCTGGAATAAACAGATCGACGACGGTTGTCGTGCTACTTTCAATTTCGCTGAACGGCGCCTCTACCAGGGCGGCGAAGTTCTCGCTCATGTGCCTTCCGAGCGGACAATCGACCGTGTGCGTGTACAGGCTGCCGCGGTAGGGTTGAGCCATACCCTCAAAGCCGCTTCGCCGCCGAGCGCCGGATAGTAAGGTGACGAGGGCGGAAAAACGCGATCCCGGATCGAGATCGACGGCGACGGCGATGCCGCCGCGGCGCATGCGCCGGCAGAACGACCAGAGATCGGCGCACAACGCAGTGAGGCTGGTGGTGCGCAGGACACAAACCTCGCGGTTGAACTCACCGCCGAGGAAATCGAAGACCCCACGGGTTTGCGCCAAGGTCACGAAGGTCGGCATCACCCCATGCGTTCGAGCGCATTGCCGAATGGCCGGGGCCGCCAGAACAATGCTGCCCATCTCCGCCAGTGCAACGTACAGCACCCTGCGGGGGGGCGCGAAGGTCCGCTGTGGAACAAGGCCGGATAGCCGAAGCGCCAGGCTGGCGAGAACACAGAGGGGCAAGCCGATCCAGCGGTCAAGGCGCCGCATGGTCCGCGGGCTGAGGGTTCCGCCGCGCCGCCGCTCCGTGGTGCCGGTGTGTTCAGGGCTTGTCACGCAGCGCCTCGCGCCATTCCCAAATCGCTGCTTCCGCCTTGCGCCGGTAGGGATCGTCGGCCTTGGTCAGATGCAGGTAGGTTTCCATTGCGGCTATCGCGGCAGGCAACTCGTGCATGCCTTCCAGTGCGATGGCGAGTCCGTAATAGGCATTGACCTGTCGTACGCGCAGGGCGGTTGCTCCCTCGAAGAAATCGTGCGCTTCGCGGAAGCGCTTCATGCCTATCAGCGCGAAACCGGCATTCACGTAGGCCTCGGGCATGGCTGGAGACAACTGCAGGACACGGTGAAATGCGGTGAGGGCATGGTCGTACTGTCGGGCGTGGAGCATGACCAGCCCCTGCTGGAAACGAGTATTGATTTCTTTGAGCTTCATTTCCTGGACATGGGCTTCGGTGGCGAGCTTCTCGTTGTTACCGCCAGGCATGCGGTCGAGCAGGAGTCCGCCGCCGATGACCAGGGTCAGGGCCAGGACGATTGCCGGCAGGCGCAGGTCGCGCCGCGCTCCGGGTTTGCGCGGGCTCAGTGCTTCGAGCAGGCCGGCGGCGGTCAGCACCGCGTAGCCGGCGACCGCGACAAGGGCGAGGAAGCCGCCTATGCCGGCGGCACCCATGGTGGCGAAGTAGGCGGTGCTGTCCACGCCGAGGTCAGCATGGGTGGCTTTGCGTGGTACGCCCAGTTCGCCGGCAACGGCCAGTCCGGCGACCAGGCAGATTATGCCCAGACCATAGATGGAGGGAAGGCGCAAGCTGCGTGCGTCGGATGCAACGCCGAGGTCGACGCCAATGCGCCGCAGCCACAGCATATAGGCGAGCGTGATGGCGCCAACGGTACCGTGGTAATGGGCCGGCACGGCGAGCGATTCGCCACGGATATTGGCGCCCAGCAGACAGCCGGCCGCAAACAGGAACAGCGACAGCGCAAGGCCCAGTTCGTCGGCGTTCAGCCGACGATGGCGACCGACCCGCAGCAGACCGATCGCGAGGCCCGCCGCAAAGAGGAGCGGTGCCGGCCAGGAACCCCAGCGCATCAATTCCGTAAAGCCGTTGCGGTATTCGACCGTCCCGGGCCCATGCATCATTGCCAGTAAGGCACCGCCGGCAGCGGGCAGCAGCGTGCCGAGGATCAGCCAGGGCAGCAAGCGGCGCAGCCGCGGCGTGGTCTCCAGGGCCGCTTCGCCGAGCGCCGTCCAGGCTCCCATCAGCAGCAGCACATGCACGAACTGCAGGCTATGGCCGACGCCCCAGAGACGGTCATCGATGCCGATCTGGACGCCCGTGGGTGTCGCTGTTCCCGCCATGAAGCCCGTCACCAGTACGACAGCAGCAACGGCAAGGGCCATCATGGCCGCACCAGCGGCAAGATGCAGCGTCGTCGGTGGCCGTCGGTGCCAGACCGCCAGTCCGGCTGCCGCGGCGATTCCGATGCCGAGCGCGAATGAAGCCAGCCCGGCCATGAACAATTCGTGGTCAAGCAGCGGTACGTAGTTGGCGAGCAGCGGCAGCGCCTGCTGCGAAAACCCGGATGCCACCATCGCCGCGCTGCCCAGGGCTGCCAGCCAGAAGGCCGGCCATCCAACATTGCCCCGGATGTCCCCGGAAAGTATCCAGATCGCCGCCGCCATCGATAGGAACCAGACCAGTACCGCCAGGTTCACATGCAATACGAGGGCGGTACGGAACAAGCCGGCGCCCTGGCCGAGGAAAGGAGTACGCGCGACGACCAGGATCACCGCGAACATCGCGGACAACCCGAGGGCGGTCAGCCCGAGCGAGAACCAAGCCAATGCCAGGCGGCGGGTAACAGTCGGCGCTGGCAGCACGGCGCTCATACGGCACCTTTGTGCGGCGTCGTCGAAATGAAAGGCACGCCGAAGAACGTCAGGAAGGCGACGATGAAAACTCCGACCACCAGCATGGCGCCGGTGCGCGGCGAGAGCTTGTAGGTCACGCGCGCATGCAGGGCGATGCCGAGTACCAGCCAGGTCAGGAACGCCCAGGTTTCCAGCGGGTCCCAGGCCCAGTAGCGACCCCATGCGTCCTGGGCCCAAATGGCGCCGGCGACCAGCATCAGCGACTCGAAGATGAAGCCGATCGCCATGCAGCGGTAAGCGAGATCGTCCAGACGCACATCCTCAGGCAGTCTTTCAAACCATCTCAGCCCGAGCGCAGTTCGCCGCGACAGTATGACGCCGGCGAGTCCGACGGCGACCAGTGTAGCGCCGAGGAACACTTTGCCGAAACCGATATGGATGAAGAGCCAGACCGTGTGATAGCTGGAGGGCAGGCTGCCGTCGCCGGGGTCGGCCATCATGATCCAGCCCATCATGATGAACAGGATGGGCATCACTACCGCGGCGCTACCGCGTATCGCCGGCAAGCGCCAGAAGGCGATGGCGAAGGCCAGCATCAGGCTCCAGATATTGCTGGAAAGAATCTCGAACATCGTCACGTAGGGGCCGTGACCGAGGCGTTCCCAGCGTGTGGCGATGGACGCCGTGTGCAGCGCGAGGCCCGCTGCCATCAGCGTGAGCACCAGGCGTTCCGGCCGGCGGCGCCAGACCACCGAGAAGATCGCGGCAGAGCCGGCGACGACGTAAAGCACCAGGGCCGTCCAGAGCAGTTGCAGTTCAATCATCTTGGTCTATGCATTCCAGGGTTTGTTCGCGAATTTGCTCCAAAAGTGCGCTCCGAGTGCCCCGATGGCGACAAGACAGGCGGCCAGCAGCCAGGGTATGGTCCAGTCGTAGAACACCGTGTAGCCCATCCAGCCACGCAGTCCCCGATATTCGAGACGGCCTTCGGGCAGATCGACAATGCCACCCGGCACCAGTTCCCAGCGCTGCGCGCCGATACGCAGCACGATCCTATGCTCCTTGGGCGGTCGAAATTCCGACCACCGGTCGGGGGCGAGGATGGTCTCCTTAAATTCCAGCATTGTCCAGATGCGCAGCGCGGTTCCCGGTGGCGTCCACTCACGCGCCTGGCCGTGTTCATGCAAGGGGTAGGAAGGCAGGTGCACCGTGCCGATGCGTGCCTCGCCGCCACCGGTCGGCTGCCAATTGAAAGACGGTGCAAAGCCTTTATTGCCTGTCGGATAGAAGCGATAGCCGGAAAGTATCAGTGGCTTTTGGTCGGTGATCTCTATGCGGTGTGGCACTGCGCCGGGTCCGCGGATTTCGATCTGGTTGCGGATGCCCTGGCGCAATGGACCTGGCGCGTAGTCGATGCGAAAGCCAAGGTTGCCGAAGCGCAAGGCCCGCAATGTGTCGATCGGGTGGAAAGGCCCAGCGTCGGATTCCAGCAGCGTTCCGGTGAATTCCTCGCCTTCCGTGAGCTCCAGGCTGCCTTTTAAATAGCTGAGTCGGCTGGCGGCCAGCAGCAGGACCAGCGTCAGCAAGGCGAGATGAAAGACCAGCAACGCCGCCTGTCGGCGGAAACTGCGATTGCCGAGAATCGCGGCCAGCAGATTGGCTGACAGCAGTCCCAAGGGCGCTGCGAGCAGGGCACTCGGCAGATCGTCGCGGACATAGATAAGGACGACCAGGGCCGCGAACAGGACCAGTGCGACCAGGGTCAGCTTGAGCGAAGCCAGCGACTCCAATAGCGACGTCAGTTGCTCGGGTTGCTGCACGTGTTGGTCATCCAGTTCTTGCCGGTGCCCGTCGTGTTCGAACCCGAGGCTCCGTCGGTACTGGTGATCAGGTTGGCGCCCGTCTTGCTACGCGAGCCGCAACTGGTGTCCGACCAACCACCGCTGGTGGCGAAGGACGAAATCTTGTTCTTGGCATAGAGGTAGTAGGGCGGTTTGAGGTAGTGCGCGGCGTTGCCGTTGGTGGCGACTTCCTTGCTACTGCCGGCCCCGTGCCCGGCCTCCTCGCCGACGTCGTTCAGGTTGACCAGCAACGAACGGTTCTTCCAGCCGTGGGGAACGGCGACATGGCACCAGACGCAGTTGATCTTGCCGATGCGGTCGATGTGGTAGGCATGCAGGTTGCCTTTGCCGCCGCCGGAAAAACCGGAACTGCTGGTCGGGTTGTGACACTTGAGACAGAGCAGGTTGGCGGTGCCTGTATTCATGCCGGCACCCCAGACGCCTTTGAGAATGAACGGGTTCCCCGAGCCGTGCGGACCCCAGGCCTTGCCAGTTTCAGGAATGACGTTGTTTGCGGACGTGGTGACGGCGGAACCGTGGCAATCGCTGCAATACATGGTCTGGGTACCGACCGCATTGCTCCACGGCAACTTGAATGCGTTGGTGGCCGTGATATTGCGTTTCGTGGCCGTGCGGCCGGTGGGACCCATGACCGGATGCCAGGAACGGTGGTTCTTGTTGTTGGCGTTGGCATCGACCGCGCCGCCGTCGGCGCCCATGTTGAAGGTGGACGATTCGTCGGCATGGGAGGCAGGCGCCTGGAATTCCTTGGCCTGGTCGGTGTACTGGGTCAGCGCATTGGTGCCCGACGGCGTGAGGCCCTTGGTGTTGTTGGCGTCGAGGTTGGGCGGGGTGCTGCCGTAGCCGTAGCCCGAATGGCATTTCAAGCAGACCTGATACTCGCGCGTGACGTAGGTTTTGGTATCGGCATTGGAGTCGTTGGGTACGCTGTCGGTACCCGGATCGCCGCGCCGCACGGTGTAACTGGTCGCGGCCGTGTGGAACGAACAGCACGTGTAGCCGGGCTCGACGCCCCAGCTGCCGCGCAGCGCGCCCGAGGCGACGTTGGTGTGGGTATAGCCCGAGGCGTTGGTGTGCTTGTGCGCGGCCGAGGCGTCCGGCGTTCCGCTGATGCTGCCGGCGTTGCCGTAGAACAGCTGGAACTTCGCCACCCGGTGCGGGTTGTGGCAATCCGAGCATTCGACGTGGCGGTTGTTGGCATTGCCATTACCGAGTTGCGTACGGCTTTCAATCAGGTCGGCGCCGCACTTGTTGGCGGCGCCGGTGCAGTCGTTGTAGGTGTCGTTGAAGTTGCCGCCAACATCGTGTACTTCAGTGCCGCCGGCCGGCTGGTCCACGTTGCGGATGCGCATGCGGTAGGTCAGTGCGAAATCCTGTTTGACGTTCGGCGGGTTGCTGGATGCGGAGTTGAGGATGCTGTTGGTCGTGTCGTTGTGACACTGGTAGCAGGTCTCTTCCAGCGCCGCGGAGCCGCCGGCCTTGAAGCCGCCCAGGTAGAGCGAGGTTGCCGGGCTGGCATCAGTACCTTCGCGCAGCAGCCGGCGCGAACCCGAGACTGTATGGGTGTCGTGGCAGTTGAGACAGGCGGCCTGCCACACGGCGATACCGCTAGGGAATTCGCGCGTGTCGGCAGCCGCGGTCTTGTAGGTCTGGGTCGCGACGTTCGAGTTGGCGTGCGCGGAATAGGCCCACGAGTTGCCGCCCACCCCTTGCATGCCCTTGTCGTGGCAGGACAGGCAAACGATGTCGTTGCCGGCGACGTAGGTGCTGGTCGGTTGCGCCTTCTGGACGCGATTGCCGCGCAGGAACTTGATGTTGCGTTCGGCTGTGAGATCGGTCTCGCGGATGTGCGGGTCATGGCAGGTCGTGCATTGAACCTGTCCGGCACTGCCTGAGCCTGTCGGTTCCAGCGGCAGCAATGGCTTGTAGGAGTCCTGAGCGGAGCGCACACCGAACACCGTGCCCCATCGGTTGAGCGGACTGGCGCTCGGTCGACGCAACTCGCCGTCGCGGTCGGACAAGGCCTGGTCGAAGGTGACCGAGATCGGGTGGTCGTTGGTAAGGTCGGTGCCCAGCAAACGCGTATAGCCGGTACTTGAGCCGCTGCCCGCCGGCATGGTGACCTGGGTGCCGCCGCCTATGGTGACGTTCTGCTGTCCCTGCAACACGCGAACGCTGCCTAGCGCCATGACGCCGTCGTGGCAGGACAGGCAAAGCTTGGAACTGCCCAGCGGTTGACCGGCCGAGACCCCCTGGATGGTGGCGGCATCGAGCGAGGACGACGTATAGGCCGTATAGGTGGTATTGGCGAGCGTTTTGTTCCACAGCGGCGCGCTTTGCGAAGTATCCGAGCCGTGCGGCGTGTGGCAAAAGACGCAAATTTGACTCTCGGTGGTCGAATGGGTCGTACCGGTGCCCGAAGATGAGAGGTTGTGCTTGGTTGCGCTGATCCTGGATTCGCGTGCGGCCTGGCTCTCGCTCGCCAGCAGCATCGCCATCAGCATCAGCGAAGCGCCAAGGAGCCTACCAGTCTTCATTGTCATTGTCCCCTCCCAGGAACTGGAATACCGCGACGCGTCCGTTCAGCATGTCCGCCACGAATACGCGGTTGCGTGCATCCACCCAGATGCCGGCAGGCAGGTGAAAGTTCCCCGCACCTTGGCCGACTCCTCCGATGGGGAGCAGAAACTCGCCTCTACGGTTATATACGAGCAGATAGTCATGATAGGACTCGATCACGTAGACATTGTGCTCGCTGTCCGTGGCGACCCCCTTGGGACGCACCAGATTGCCCATTTGCAGCCCGCGCTTGCCGAGCGAGCCGAGATAGCGTCCGGTCGGCGTCGACATCACTTGGACCCTTGCGTTGAGCGTATCGCTGACATAGAGTTTTTCATGGCGCACGGCGATATGGGTGGGATAGTTGAATTGTCCCGGTCCTTCACCCTGTTCGCCCAGTGTTGAAAGCAATTTTCCTTCCAGATCGAATATCTTGATCTGGTGTGCCTGTGTGTCGGCGACGAACAGGCGCTTGGTTTTTGGCTCATAGGCCAGTCCGGTTGGCCGCCGCAACATCCCTTTGCCAATGGGTTCCTTGGTGTTGCCATCTCGGTCGAAATGGGCAATCAGGGCAAGTTCGGCATCGGCGACGAAAACATGTCCCTCGGGACCGATGGCGATTCCGACCGGGGCAATTAAGTCGATGGTCCCGGTTGCCTTGCGCCAAACTGATAGTGTTCCTTGCTTTTCGTCGAAGGCAAAGACGCCGGCATTTCCCATGTCGGTGACCAGAATACGGCCCGACTCGTCTACGGCACCTGCCTGCGGCCTGTCCAGCAGCATGGGGCGTTCTTCGCCAATGATGATGTCGAAGAAGCGGGCAATGATGCTTTTCGCCGCGTCGGATTTGCGCTCGGGCCTGACGAAGTTGTTTTCTCCCGTGAGTTCGCCAACGTAGAAGTAGCGGGGTATCTCACCATCTTTCTCTGGCGGCCACATCAGGCGCTTGCTCTCGGTGCTGCGATCAAGCCCGAGTCGGAAAACAGCTCTTTCCGGCTCCCCGGCACAGCCGCCGAGCACCAGAACGAGCGACAACACGACCGCGAGACGGCTGCTTCGGCTCACCGCGCTCGCCTCGATTTGACTCGGAATGCTGAGACCCGATGTCCGGCTCCGTCGGCGATCAGGATCATGCCGCCTGTTGCCGCAAGGCTTTCTGGCGTCACCATACCCAATGCGGCGGCGGACATCGCTTCGATACCTTCCTCATGGACGAGCGCAATGCTGCGGTCGAATCCGTCCAGCACGAAGACGTTCGGTCCGTCGACGCCAAGCGAAAGCGGCTGGCGCAGCTTGCCGGAGCCAAAGCGCCGCCCCTGGCGGCCTTGTATCCATTCGACGACGCAGCCGCAACGGGTGCTGGCGACGAATAGCCCTCGGCCGTCGGTGGCAATCGGGCCAGCTTCGTCCAGACGCATGAAATCTATGGCAAATTGGCCCAAGGGCTGAATCTCGTCGATCACAAGGTGGGCAGAGTCTACCGCGTAGCCCTTGCCGGTCAAGGAATCGACTGTGAAGTTGTCGTAACGGCTGGTCGCTTGGCGCGGACGCACCGCGGGCAGTTGTTTGCCGCTACGTGCGTAGCGGCGAATTTCCGAGGCGAACGGATCGAGGACGTAGATCGAACCATCGGGGCCGACTTGCAGCTTGGTGGCTCGGCTGATGTTGGCTACCGGCATCACGGCCATGGCGTCCAGGGTGCGGTCGTAGCGATAAAGGCGCGAGGTGCCGGCGTCAGCGATATAGATGTCGTTGAAGCTCGCCGCTACGGCAACCGGAAATACCAGCGGGACATAGGCGCCGATGGCGTCCGCTGTAGACCCACCGGCGATGTCCACGCGTGTGACAAGACGTGCGCCGGCAATGCTGAACAGCGGTTCGAGGATGGATTCACGACGACGCTCGGCCCCTGTCGCGCAGCCCGCACACAGGGCTACGAGCAGGCAGACGGCGGCCTTTAGCAGGCCGCGCCGGCTACCAGCGCCCAGGGCCACTCGTCTCATGACCGCCGACAATGCCGGTCGGCAAGCCTGGCTTGCCAGAGTGGCAGAGGTCGCAACGGTCGGGACTCCAGGCGATATCGCCATTGTGGCAGGCACCGCAGAATTTTCCGTCGGCGATATCGTTCATGGTGACGTCGTTCGATCCTACGCGCATTTTGAAACCCAGTTCGGCGTGACAGACGCGGCACTGGAAGCGGATGCGATGGAACCAGTGCGGGAAGACCACCGGCCGCATGCCTTCTTTTTCCGCTCGCCGATTTAGCACGACATCGGCATACTCGGCTGCGGCCGGTACCGCGGTGAAGACCACGGCAATAGCGCAGAGCATACCGATGGAAAATTTCATTTTGTTTCCGGAATCCCATGCGCCGGAGGCATTCCGGGCGGAATCACAGGCTTGGCCTGGCCTGGCCGCATGACGCTATGGCAACGGCCGCACTCCGTCAGCGGGAAGGATACCGCGCCGTGGCAAATTCCGCATTGTTCGCCGGCCAGAATCTGGAACATGGACAGCTTTGTTGCTCCGGTCCGCTTTTCGAACACGCCATCGTGGCAGTTCGAGCAATCAAGCCATTCAGTATGTCGTTTGTGCGGGAACAGGACGATGGGCATGCTGCCCTTGAGGTCGAGAAGAATGTCCTGGTCGAGAATGTTTGGCTGCACGCCCGGCTTTAGGCTGGGGCGGGGCTTGATTATTCCGGTTTGAATGGCCTCGATCCAACGCACCATATTGCCGGTCGTGTCGCGCGGCAGTTTGGAGAGCGCCTCCCGTGGCTCCTGAAGCTGTTTGATGGCCGGCCCCTTGCGGTCGTGGATGCCATCCTTGCGCAATGTGCTCCATTCGGCCTGGGCAAACGCAACGCCGGCACAGCAGAGCAGCGCGGCCAGCGCTGCCAAGCCATGCCGAAACTTAGCCAGGAATGTAAATCCCTGCGCCCCGAATTGCACGTACCAGTGCAGTAGTCGATTCCTCAAGCAGCTTCACCCCGGTCGTGTAGTCCTTGCCATTGGCCGCAGCCTCGGCTTGGGCGCGCAACTC
>Ga0209343_10000862_pt1 | contig 42069 bp, 35 predicted proteins | sample RifCSPlowO2_02_FD_184026 | JGI IMG/M metagenome (GOLD analysis project Ga0209343, IMG submission 184026) | Groundwater microbial communities from Rifle, Colorado - Rifle CSP2_plank lowO2_0.2 (SPAdes) (version 2) | ecosystem: Environmental > Aquatic > Deep subsurface > Groundwater | place...
AGGATATGGTATTAGGGATTTATTATTTAACAGTTGAAAAACCAGGCGCAGACGATCAGAAGATTTGCAAAGGCGCAGGAATGAACTTTTATAATTTTAAAGATGCAATCGCAGCATATGAAGCTGATGTTGTTGATTTACATGCAAACATTAATGTCAGGGATGAAAATAATAAGAGGATAAGTACAACAGCAGGACGAATTATTTTTAATCAGACTATTAAGGATACATTTGATATCAGGTAAATTTGAAAGTGGAGATAAATAAAAATGCCTCAGACAGTTAAAACCAAAGAAACATACGAATTCCAGAATTCTACTATTGATAAAAAGAAGCTGTCAGGGCTCATGCTGGAAATTTATGAAAAATATGGTTCTGCCAGAGCAAGCGATGTTGCAGATGCACTAAAAAATTTAGGGTTTCATTTTGCTACTAAAGCTGGTGTAACTATAAGTATTGAAGATCTGACAGTTCCGGAAGATAAAAAAGATTTAATTAGTTCTGCAGAAGAGCAGATTGAAGATGCCCAGAAAAAATTTGAAAGGGGAGATATTACTGAAGTAGAAAGATATAACAAAGTTATTGATACATGGTCTGAGACTACAGAAAAATTAACTGAAAAGGTCGTAGAAAGATTTAACAGACTTAATCCTGTTTATATGATGGCATTTTCAGGTGCCAGAGGTAACATCAGTCAGGTACGTCAGCTGGTCGGTATGAGAGGTTTGATGGCTGACTCTCAGGGACAGATTATTGACCTGCCGATTAAAACAAACTTTAAAGAGGGTTTAAATGTTACTGAGTATATTATTTCAAGTTACGGTGCAAGAAAAGGACTGGTTGATACTGCTTTAAAAACAGCAGACTCAGGTTATTTGACCAGGCGGCTTGTGGATGTTGCCCAGGATGTAACTATTCGTGCTCATGACTGTGGAAGCAAGAGAGGCGTTGTTGTTCATGCCTTGTTTGAAGGGGAAAAATTAACTGTAGGGATCGTTGAGAGAGTAATCGGACGTGTCGCTGTAGAAGATATTATAAGTTTAAAAACCAAAGAAGTTATTGTTAAAAGAAATGAATTAATTGACAGGCAAAAATCCAAACTAATTGAAGAACATGGGGTAGCTTCAGCTAAAGTCAGATCTCCGCTTGTCTGTGATTTACCATATGGGATTTGTCAAACATGTTACGGCTGGAGCTTAACTACAAATACCATTGTAGACATTGGTGAGGCAATAGGCATAATTGCTGCTCAGTCAATTGGTGAACCCGGGACTCAGCTCACAATGAGAACATTTCATACCGGTGGAGTAGTGGCAGGTGCTGCAAAAAGAAAACAAATCAGGTCTCCACTAAGTGACATTTTAAAATTTGATATTCCTGTAAAAGAAATCAGGACAAGATATGGAGATACCGTTTTACAAACCACAAAGGAAGGAAAAATTAAAATTGGAAAAGATGACTTTTTCTTACCTGCAGGTTCACAGATTAGATTTAAGAGTGGAGCCAAAATAGAAAAAGATACAGTTGTTGCAGAGTATACGGAAATTCAACAAAAGGGTCTTATTGAAAAAGCAACAAAAGATATTATTTCAGATCATTCAGGACAAATTTTGTTTGAAGGATTTAGTGTTGATGAAAGAAGAGATCGCCAGGGAAATATTTCCAAAACTGCAAACAAAAACGGAATTATCTGGATTATGGAAGGTGATGTTTACAATCTCCCAGCAGGCAGCAAGCTTATCCCGGAGGACGGTCAGCATGTAAAGGTAAGCGATATACTTGCAGAAACATTAATTATTTCAGAGCGTGGTGGTGAAGTACGTTTTAATAATGATCTTGTAATTGAAGAAGTAAAAGTCGGGAAAGAAAAAATCAAAAGATTAATTCAGGGGCGTGAAGTTAGTATTGTTATAGCCAGGGTTGGTGCAGAAAACGCAAAACTGGAAAGCACAAAGCAAGGTAACTCATGGAAAGTAAAAGCTACAAAAACTAATCCTGAAGAACTTTATACCATTAAAGTAGTTCCTGGTGAAACCATTGAAAACAAGAGTGTTATTGCAGAGCTTGTGGATGACGGAGTTATGGCTGTTACCACTGCAGGAGAAATCAGATATGACGGACTTGAAGTGGATGAGTCCAGAATTATTACTCAGCCGGGGAAAATTATTTTTATTCCTGAAGAAGTTCATTATTTAAGTAAGGATGTAAGTTTAAAGCTTGTTGAAAATGAAGATCGCGTTAAGGCTGGACAGGAAATTGTAAAAGATGTGTTTACTCACCTGGACGGATTTATTGAGATTAAAGTTGATAATGATATTATCCATGAGGTTATTGTAAGACCTGGCGAATTATTTGATATTCCGGAACCATCTTTATTAAAGTGTGAAGATGAGGAAATCGTTAAAGAAGGTATGGAAATTTACCCCGGTATAAAAATAAATGATACAAAAGTTGTAACCCTTATTGAAAACGAAGAAAAAGGAACTGTAAAACTTCTTTTAAGGCCTGTTCAAACATTTGCAATTGAACCCAAGAAAGTATTTTTCCAGGGATATTCCACTGATAACAATATTGCTTTATTAGCTGTTACACAAATGCTCTATCGTGATGGAGAGAGAGTAAGAAATTTTAACGGTGGGCCGCTTTCAAAAACCAGTCTGGTGCTTACAATGGGTGGTGATTTATCTGCCTTAAAAGGGAAGGTTGAAATCGGGAAAATAGTTGATTCAAAGCAGGAATTACAAATTATAGTTCAGGAAAATATTGTTTTAAGAAGAGAGCAGGATACAAATGTTACCCAGTTATTAATAAATAATAATGATCACATTGCACCTGGAGTTGCATTAGCGAAGACTCAGGTTTTAGCCAGATCAAATGGTGAGGTAAGCTTAAGTACACAGCAGGAAAAAAGACTGCTCTTAATTACCATTAATGATTTAATTAAACAGGAAACTACCATAAAACCTGCTGTAAAAGTTGGTGATTTTGTTAAACTGGGAGATAAATTAGCTGGTGGAACAGAGTCTGCATGCTCCGGTCAGATTGTATCTGCAGAAAATAAGTCAGTAATAATCAGAAAAGGAAGACCATATCTTGTTAATGCTGGCGCGCAACTTCAGTGTGATCAGGGACATTTAGTTCAAAGAGGCGATCAGTTAGCTGCACTAATTTATGAAAGAGTAAAAACTGCAGATATAGTGCAGGGTTTACCGCGTGTAGAAGAATTATTAGAAGGCAGAAAACCAAAAGATGCAGCAATTTTATCCGAGTTCAATGCAAAAGTAAAAATCATTGAAGAAGATGATGCAAGAAGATTAATTTTAGCTTCAGGAGAGACAGAGCAGGAAGTATCTATTCCGCCTGGTTTAAATGTAATTGTAGAAAATGGACAGGCAGTAAAAATCGGAGAACCTTTAACAGATGGTCCTGCAAACCCACACGATATTTTAAACCTGCTTGGCATTGAAGCTGTCCAGCAATATCTTTTGGATGAAGTTCAAAAAGTATACAGAAGTCAGGGCGTTGAAATTGCAGACAAACACGTTGAAACGATTATAAGACAAATGACACGCAAGGTAAGAATTGAAGATGCAGGTGATACCATACTTCTGCCTGGTGAGCTTGTTGAATTAGCTGACATAAAAAAAGAAACAGAAAAAGCAAGAAAGTTAATTTCCAAGGATGCAAGACCTCCTGCTTATAAACCAATATTATTGGGTATTACAAAGGCAAGCTTAAATACTGAAAGCTTTATTTCTGCTGCAAGCTTCCAGGAAACTACCAGAATACTTTCTGAAGCTGCTATTCAGGGAAAGAAAGACTGGCTCAGAGGGTTAAAAGAAAATGTTATTATCGGACGTTTAATACCGGCTGGTACTGGTTATTTATATTCCAGGGCTTTAGAGTCAAACATTCCTGACTATGGACAGTTAACTTCTGAAGGATTTGCTGCTGAACCTAGTCTGAATTAGCATTTGTTTTTTTAATTTCTTCTAATCCTTTTCTTCTTCTTGCAGAAAAATACACGTCACTTGCACTAGCTTTGAGCTTTCTTCCGATTTCTACCAAATGTTGTAAGCTGCCGCTAGATTCTTTAATTTTGTTTTCACCAACAATCAATCCAAAGTCAAATATATCTGCAATTGTTGAGGCTAACAATAAATCAGAAAGAGTAACTGATGGAAACAGCTTGTTTCTGTCTTCAGGTCCATGCGTTAATTTTTCCGGGATATAAAATCTAAAAATATTAGTTAACCAAATTAAAGGTCTATCTATTACGCTAAGTATACGGATTATAGTTCTTGGTAAGCCTTGAATATCAAACCTACGGGCTAATGGTCTTGTTATACCTCCAAAGACACTAAGCCAGTTTACGATTGGTGTAAAACATGAAATCGTTTTATCTAGATGCTGCGAGATGTTTAATTTTTCTTCACAGCTTAAGCTTTTTGATGTTTTGTATTTATTCCAAGCATTTTTTAATTTGCCTATATGACTGGAGAATCTATTTTTGATAAAATTCCAGTTTATTGTGTCATCATTCTTAGTAACTTTATTTTCATCTTCGTTACCTTTAAAAAGCTTATTCCAAATTGTTTTGTAAAGTTTATTTGAGAAATTAGGACCATAAGCTATATTTATCCCCATATTTCTCCACCACATACCGTCAAACAGTCTTATACAAACCCATTCAAGATCATTAGCTATAGCAGGGCTTACTAAACCTAGGGCAGAAATTAAAAATTTCCCTTTTGTTTGGAGTTCATTATTAAATAAAGCAAGAGAGGGTATCCATGATTTTTTATCTTCTTCGCTTCTTGTAAATTCTTCTGCACCTACGTTATCATCTCTGTTTCCATTGCTATCTTTGTGTCCATAAATCATGTTTCTAAACATATCTCCAAAAGTACCAGTAATTCTTTCTATGGTAAAAACCGCTTTTGCTACCCAGGTATCACTGAGTTCAGAATGTGTTAAAAAATAAGATGGTATTTTTAATATTGCTTCTAAAATATAAGTTCTTATACTATTTTTAGCTAGGTTATCAGTATCAACGGCCCAATTTTTCTTAGTGTCTTCTGTTCTAGCAGGGGACTCATTTAGATAACCTGCAAACACTTCTTGTTTCCCAGATGACTCCGGTTTTGAATAGTCATCTGGTGGAGATATTTCACCGAGTCCAATTTTTGTGATATTTATTGTCATTTATTGATTTCTATAATAATTTTTTCAAAAAAAATACAAGCCAAACAAAATAACAAAGACTTTTTAAAAATTAAAAAGCCTCTGTAATTTTATGTGTACAGCCTGATTCTATTAATATTGAAATACCGTTGTCTATAATTTCTTAACCATTAAGATAGAGATTTAGAATTTTTTAAGAATTGGAATTAAGCCCTGAAGATTTTACCGTATTAATATCCTTATCTCCCCGCCCCGAAAGATTTACCACCACCACCTCGTTTTTCTTTGTCTTTGGCATTAAATATTTTAAATAAGCAACTGCATGTGATGATTCCAGGGCTGGAATGATTCCTTCCATCTTTGAAAGGAAATTAAAAGCCTGAAGAGCTTCTTTGTCTGAGATGTTTTTATATTGAACAATATTTTTGTCCTTTAAATATGCATGTTGTGGCCCGACACCAGGATAATCCAAACCTGCTGAAATACTGTGAGCTTCTTTAATAATTCCATTCTTATCCTGAAGAAGATAACTATATGAACCGTGCAATACGCCTGGTTTTCCAAGGGTTAATGTAGCAGCATGGTGACCGTTTTTCAATGATACGCCACCGGCTTCAACACCGATCAATCTGGTGTTTTCAAAATTTAGGTATGGATAAAAAATTCCCATGGAATTTGATCCGCCGCCTACACATGCCACAATATAGTCTGGATCTTTTTTTAATTGTTTTTTTAATTCATCTCCGATTACTGACTGAAAATAGCTAACTATTGCAGGATACGGATGCGGACCAACAGTAGAACCGATAATATAATGAGTAGTTTTTATATTTGTAATCCAGTCTCTTATAGCTTCACTGGTAGCATCTTTTAATGTCCGGGAGCCGCTTTTGACAGGGATAACTTGTGCACCAAGTAATTGCATTTTAAAGACATTAAGCTCTTGTCGTTTAATATCGACTGCTCCCATATAAATCTCACATTCAAGTCCAAACAAAGCACAAACTGTAGCTGTAGCCAGACCATGCTGGCCGGCACCGGTTTCTGCAATTATTCTTTTTTTACCAAGTTTTTTAGCTAATAATGCCTGACCAATACAATTGTTTATTTTATGTGCACCGGTATGACAAAGATCCTCTCGTTTTAGAAATATTTTTGCTTTTCTGTAATGCTCTGTAAGTCTTTTAGCAAAATATAATGGTGTAGGTCTGCCTACATAGGTTTTTAAAAGTAAATCTAATTCAGCTTTAAAGCTTTTATCATTTTTATATTTATTAAATGTAATTTCTAATTCTTCCAGCGCAGGCATTATGGTTTCAGGAACAAATTGTCCGCCGTATTTGCCAAAGTAGCCTTTTTGTCTGGTTTTCATGACAAACATAATATTACCATTTTATGATGACAACCAATGTTATATTTAATTTATGTCCCAAAAAATCCTCATTGCTCCCAATGCATTTAAATATTCTCTCAGCGCTGTAGAAGCAGCTAAAACAATTAAACAAGCTTTAGACTCTCCGGATTTGAATTTGAAATATGAACTTTTACCAATAGCTGATGGTGGCGATGGCACAATTGATATTTTGAATTTTAGTTTTCCAAAATCTAAATTTATTAAAGTCAGGGTACATGATCCGTTAATGCGTGAGATTGAATCGTTATGGCTACTATGGGATGAAAATACTGCTGTAATAGAGCTTGCAAAGGCTTCCGGAGTTGCACTTTTGTCTAAAGATGAACTAAATCCTTTCTGGGCAAATACTTATGGTACCGGTGAATTAATTCTTTCTGCATTAGACAAAAGCTGTAAAAAGATAATTATTGCTTTGGGTGGCAGTGCCACTATTGATGCAGGAGCAGGAATATTAGAAGCGCTTGGAGTCAGATTTGAAGATAAGAAAAGAAACAAAGTTAAATCAGGAGGAGGATTTTTAGGCTCAATAGAGAAAATAGATTTACACCATCTTGATAAAAGAATAAAGGATTGTGAGTTTCATATGCTTTGTGACGTTAGTATTCCGCTTACAGGAGAGAAAGGAACTATACAAAGATTTGGAACTCAAAAAGGTGCCAGGGAAGGAGAAAAAATTATTTTAGAAAATGGGATGAAGCACTTAGCAAAAGTAGCAAAGCAATATACTGGAAATGATTTTGAATCAGCTCCAATGGTAGGAGCTGCAGGCGGAGTAGCATTCTCACTTAAGACTTTTTTAGGTACAAAATTATTTGGTGGTTTTTCGTATCTGGCTAATTTGATTTCATTAGAAGAAAAAATAAAAAATGTTGATCTGGTAGTTACAGGTGAAGGTAATCTTGATGCTCAAAGTTTAATGGGTAAAGGAGTAATTGAACTTGCTAAATTGGCCAAAAAGCATGGTAAAAAAGTAATTGCTTTATGTGGTGACTATGATAAGAATATTAACTGGAGAGAACACTATATTGAGCATGTAATTGAAATAAAGCCGGAAAACTTATCTTTAGAGGAATCATTAAAAAATACTAAAAATTTAATTTTAAGTGCTATTACTCAAAACTCTCATTTGTTTGTGAATTTTTAAAGATTTGGCAAGTTGCAATTTAACGATAATTACATTAAAATAAAACTGTTATAAAAAATATAAGCGAAAAATATTGCGAGGAGCAATATTTTGAGCGCCAAGAAGAAGAGAAAATATTTAAGCCTAAATGTTTTCAAATAAAAAAAATGAATGTAAAGAGCAGGTTAGAAAGAGCAGCAGAAAATAAACAGTGGATAAAAGTTTATTTCCATGATGGCAGTGGACTTATTGGAAAAGTTATAAGGGTTGGTCAGGACTATGTAGAGCTGGAAAGTTATGGATATGATGACCTGCCACATGCCAGAAATTATGCAAAAAATATTATCCCGTTAAGCTTTATAAAAATGTTTATGGTTGAGTCATCTAATTTTGCTGAAGCAGAAAGAAAAAGATTGGAATATCTTAATCAGCTAGAGCATCTTACCCATGAAGCAGCTTCAGAAATAGAAAACAAATAATTAGTTTAATTTAAGTTCTCCGGCATAATGACATGCAACCTGTTGATTATTATATAACTCTAATTTAGGAATTTCGCTCGTACACCTTTCCTTTGCTATTGGACATCTTGTTCTAAAAACACAACCGCTGGGTGGATTTGAAGGATCGGGAATCTCTCCGCTTAGTATAATTCTTTTTTCTTTCCTGAGCTTTGATCTCAGATCTCCAATCTCTGGATTAGCACTTAACAAAGCTATTGTATACGGGTGTTTAGGAGATTTTATTATGTCTTCCTTATGTCCGAATTCAACTATACGTCCCAGGTACATTACAGCAATTTGTGTGGAGATATAGCTAACTACAGATAAATTGTGTGAAATAAACAGATAAGTTAAATTTAATTTTTTCTGTAAATCAATTAAAAGATTTAGTATTTGAGCCTGAACAGACACATCAAGAGCACTTACAGGTTCATCTAAAATTAAAAACTCCGGACTTAATGACAGTGCCCGTGCAATAGCTACTCTCTGTCTTTGCCCCCCTGACAGTTCATGAGGATATTTATTTCCATGTTGTTCTTCAAGTCCTGCAAGGTTTAATAACTCATTAACTCTTTTCATTATTCCTTCTTTATCCTGAATAATTTTATGTACAATTATTGGTTCTGCGATGATATCTTTAATTTTCATCCTCGGACTAAGACTTGAATACGGATTCTGAAAAACAATTTGTAGCCTTTGGCGAATTGAACGCATTTCTTTGTTTGACAGGGAGAAAATATTTCTTTCCTTATAGAGAATCTCTCCATCGGTAGGTTCTAATAGTTTTAAAATGAGCTTGCCCAGGGTTGATTTTCCCGATCCGGATTCTCCGACAATTCCAATTATCTGCCTTTTTTTTATTCCCAGATTTATATCTTTTAATGCCTGTACATAACCTACTGTTTTTGACCAGAAACCTCTTTGAATGGGGAAAAATTTTGTCAGATTTTTAACTTGGACAAGAAAATCGTGATCCGTTACTTGTGGCTCGTTACTCATTACTGAATCTCGATTGAGTCTTTATTATCGACTTCTGAAAGGCAAACCCTTATTGATTGTTTTGGTGTGGTGGAAATATTTTTACCGGTAAAATCTGCACTGATAGGCAGCCTTCTGTGCCCTCTGTCCACAAGAACAAGTAATTTTACACTTGTCGGTCTGCCAAAATCTTTTATAGCATCCAGGGCAGCCCTTACAGTTCTGCCTTCATATAAGACATCATCGACTATTAGTACATTTTTATTATCTATATTAGGAACAGTGCTAGGTTTACTTTGTTTTAGAGACTTTCTGTGATCTAAATCATCTCTGTAAAGAGTTACATCTAAATAACCAAATGGTATATCTACTTTTTCTATTTGCAGGATGATATCGTGCAGTCTTTTTGCCAGGAATTCTCCTCTGGTTACAATACCTACAATTACAAGGTTATTTAAATCTACATAGTTTTCTATTACCTCATGAGCTAATCTTCTTAAGGTTTTTGTTAGTTCGTTACTGTCCAGTAATACGTTCATTTTGTAGCCTAATTTAGCAACTAATCAGCTAGAATTATATAATCATTATGATGTTTTGTGTAATAAAACTGATCACTAATATATGATTTTGTACTTGTAATTATCGGAATTGACCGACGGAAGCTGCAGCTTGTCTGCAGCATTAAAAAAATGATACCAAAGAACATACCGAATCTTTTTATAGAACAGGCCAATAAGTACAGTGAAAAAACAGCAGTTGAGTACAGATTAAGGCGTAATCAGCCATATAAAAGTATTTCCTGGACACATTTAAGTACTATCGTGCAGGAGGTAGCATATGGGTTAATTGAGCTTGGAGTTAAAAAAGGTGACAATGTTGCGATTTTATCCGGCACAAGATATGAATGGTCTGTTTTTGATTTAGCACTTTTGTCTATTGGTGCTGTTGTTGTACCTATATATCCCAGCTTACCTGAGCACAGTGTAAATTATATTTTAAATGATTCAATGAGTAAGATTATAATCCTCGAAGACAAAGGACAGCTTCAAAAAATCAGATCACAGTGGGATAGTGTACCACAAGTTCGATATGCAATTGTAATTGAAGATCTTGGAGATCTGCCTCAATATGATCCCAGAATAATAAGTTTTAAAAATTTAAAAGACAAGGGCAAATTAAATTTTGCAGGTGATCCGGATTTGTTTGAAAGGCATCTTGCTGATATACGTGAAAACGATCTCGCTTCAATAATTTATACATCCGGTACTACAGGCCCGCCAAAAGGAGTAATGCTTACCCATAAAAATATTTTAAGTGTTATATCTGTTCTTCCTGAGGTGTTGCCTATGAAACCATCTGACAAGTTTCTTTCTTTTTTACCTCTTTCTCATGTTTTTGAGAGAGTAGGAGGCCTTCATTATGCTGTTTCAACAGCTGTTACCATCTGTTACTGCTCAAGTATTGATCAAATAGGACCTGCTCTTAAAGATTCCGGTGCAACAATAATGTTAGTCGTTCCGAGGATACTTGAAAAAATCATAACAAAAATAAACCATGAACTTGAAGCTCTGCCTCCTTTTAAAAAAAATCTGTTTGCCCAGGCAATATCCTGCGGCAGGAAATTATTAGAGTTAAAAGAAAATAAAAAAAAATGTACATTTGATTTTTTCATTAATTCAGTTAAATATTTTTTTGCTGACAAATTTGTTTTTTCTTCAGTTCGTAAAAAGCTTGCACCAGAATTAAAACGTTTTGTATCTGGCGGTGCACCCCTTGCAAAAGAAATTGCAGAGTTTTTTTGTATTATTGGAATACCGGTACTTGAAGGTTATGGTTTAACTGAGACCAGTGCTCCTGCTACAGTAAACACTTTAAAACAAATGAAAATTGGCACTGTCGGAAAACCACTGCCAAATGTACAAATTAAAATTGCTGATGATGGTGAAATATTAATTAAGGGTCCAAATGTGTTTTGTGGTTATTACAAGGATGAAAAGGCAACAAAAGACTCTTTTGCAGACAACTGGTTTCTTACCGGTGATATAGGAAGTATTGACAATGATGGATTTTTAAAAATTACAGGAAGAAAGAAAGATATAATTGTAAACTCTGCCGGAAAAAATATTGCTCCTCAAAATATTGAAAATGCCATAAGAAACTCACCATACATTAGCAATGTGGTAGTAATAGGAGACAAGAAAAAATATTTATCGGCACTGGTAACCCTGGAGCCATCTTCAATATTAAATTACGCAAAGGAGTATAATTTATTTTTGGATAATGGAATGGAGAGCTTGGCAAAAGAGCCAAATGTTATTAAGTTAATAGATAAAGAAATTAAAATCAGAACTGCGGAATTTGCTGATTATGAACAAATCAGAAAGTTTACTGTTTTTCCTCAGGATTTTAGTATTGAATCAGGCGAGATTACACCTACTTTAAAAATCAAAAGAAAATTTATTGAGGAGAAGTATAAAAAAATAATTGATGATATGTATCCGACAGAATAAGTTACAGACGCCTCGCCGGGGCGTCTGTACAAAGTGGAAAGCAGTTTGCCTCATGTTTCCTTGTTTCCTTGTTTCCTTGTTTCTTTGCTTCTCTGCCTCTTTTGCCCAAGAGAATTATCCGGTTATAGAAAAAATTGAAAACATTATATTCGGGAAATCATTTCCAAATTTAAAAATCTCAAACAGGATTGGTGCAATTGAAAAAAATGTTTTTGGCAAGACTTATCCGAATGATTCCTTGGATATAAGAACTAAACGCTTAAAAACCAATGTTCTTGGCATCTCTGATAATTTGCCGAATGAGAACAGTGAGACTGTTGAAACACCGTTAAATACAAATCAAGAGTTTCAGGACAATAATAATTATGAAAATTTGCAAACAGCAGAAATAAACAGTGAAAAATTCCAGGATATTCTCTATGAGTTTATAAATGAAGAGAGAAGTTTTAAGGGCTTGCTTCCGCTTGTAAAAGATGAAACAGCTCTTAGTGTTGCTTTTGAACAGGCAAAAGAAATATTAGCTAAAGGATATGTTTCATATAAAAATTTAAAAAACCAGTATCCGGACGAAAGATATACTCTCTCTGGCGGTACCGGTGCCATAATAGAAGTTATAAAAGGTTTTGAAAATGACTCAAATAAAAAACAGATTAAACTGACAGAACTTTTAGCTAAACAACTGGTACAGGCTATAGAAGCAAATCCGGATGATGCTCAGATTTTATATAGTCCTTATATAAATCATTTTGGACTTGGATTTGCTCTGTCGAAAGACAAGAAAAAATTTGTTTCTGTAGTTGAGTTTGTAACAAAGGGAGGAGAATTCGAACCTGTTAAACCACAAATAAGTCTTAATGAAAAATTAAAAGTTCTTGGCAAAATTAATCTTCCTTATAAATTTAAAGCAATATCAGTGGCATATTATGATTCTGCCAGACTAAATTTTGAAGATGAAAATAATAATCCAGGATATTTTACAAGTGAAAGTCTTAAACCATATTTCCCTCCTCAGGATTATATTGCTTACAGCAATACTGCAAAAAGTACCTTTATAAAGGTAATAAAAGGAATTGGTGTAATAGGAGCAATAGGAGCAGCACCATTTACAGGCGGTGCCAGTGCCATTTTAGCTCCTGCACTTATATCTTCAATTCAAAATGCTCCCCCGAGAGAAATACCTTTAAGAGGCGGGATAAAAGTTAATAAAAAAGGGGAATTTTCGGGAGAAATTGAATTAAATTATGAAGGGAGGGGAGGACTTTATTATGTTAGTGTTTTAGCTGAACTGCCCGGAGTTAATTTCCCGATTGTAATAAGCAGGAGAACAGTCAGGGTTAATGGCTTTTTGCCAGCAGCAGGAAAAACTATACATGCAAATCAATCAAGAACAATTTAATGATATTACTCAGGCAGAATATTATATGCGTGAGTGTTTTGAGCTTGCTAAAAAATCATTAGGCAGGACATCGCCAAATCCAGTTGTTGGAGCAATAATTTTGGATAAAAATGGTTTTCCTTCAGGGAAAGGCTATCATAAAGCTGCTGGCGCTGAACATGCAGAAGTAATTGCTATTAGAGAAGCCGGGGAAAAAACAAAAGGCGGGACTTTGATCGTTAACCTGGAGCCCTGCTGTCATGAAGGCAGAACTCCACCCTGCACAGAACTAATAATTCAAAGTCAAATACGTGAGGTGATTTTTAGCTGTCATGATGCAAATCCCCTGGTGCATAAGAAAGGAGAAGGGATTCTTTTAAAAAATAATATAAAAGTTTATTCATGCGTACTGGAATCTGAAGGTATTGAACTTAATAAATTTTTCTTTAAATGGGTTAAATCAAAACTTCCATGGGTTACTTTAAAGCAGGCTCAGACACTGGATGGAAAAGTTGCTCTCAGTAATAAACAAAGCAAATGGATTAGTGGAGAGTTCTCCGGAAAAGAAGTCCATAATCTACGCAATATTTACGATGCTGTTTTAGCAGGAGCAAGAACAGTAGAAATTGATAATCCGGAACTTACCGTGAGAGGTATTAAAAATTCAAGAAACCCAGCCAGAGTAATTATTGATTTAAATTTGATTACAAAACCTGACTCCAATATTTACAAAAATGACTCGGTTATTTATTTGGTGACAAGAGCAGATCACTCCAGGGATAAATTAGATAACTATTTAAGATTAAACAATAACCTGAAATTTATCCAGTTCCCGGAAGTAACCAAAGGTAAAATTAATTTTAAACATTTGTTTGAAGAGCTCGGAAAAAAAGATATCTTAAGTATTTTAGTAGAAGCAGGGCCTAACCTTGCCGGTGAGCTTATTTCAGGTGGATTGGTAGATGAATATATTTTGTTTATTGCACCAAAAATATTTGGTGACAGTACAGCTCTTTCCAGCGTACAAATGAAACCACTGGATAATATTGAAAATTCTTACGAATTCAGGCTATTTGACTACAAATCAATAGGTAATGACCTTATGCTTTCTTTACGACCCAAATAATAGCTCAGTTACATGTTTTTAAATATTTGTGCGGGTCTGGTAATTATGCTTCTATAATTAAACTTAGTTACTTTAGTAGCTTGAACTCAGGAGACGTACAGATGACATTTAAAAATTTTATTCAATGTTTGTTGGTTTTAAGTTTTACTTTTTTTATCTCACAGAGTGTTTATGCTCAGGCAGCACAACAAAAAGATGCTTCTGTCGTTTCTGTAAATGAGCTGTCTGATATCCAGGGAGATGAATGGGCATATAAAGCAATACAAGAGCTTGTTGAAAAATATGATGTCCTGGAAGGTTATCCTGATGGTACTTTTAAAGGTAAAAAACCATCTACCAGATTTGAGCTGGCAGCAGCCGTTTATGATCTGGCTACATATTTTAGCGATCAAGTTGCTTTGGATCGTGATGACTTAGCTAAGCTTGCAAAGCTTCTGGATGAATTTTCAAGTGACATTAAGGCAATTCAGGGAAGAGTTGAACAACTGGAAACAAAAGTTACTGTAGTTGAAGGCAAGACTACTGCCCTGGAAGCTAAGACCATGATATTAGAAGGCCAGGTTGCCCAGCATACAGCAAAACTACAAGAACATGAACAAAGACTTGCTTATGCTGAAAGAAGAAAAGGATTTATCTTTGAAAGATTAATGAAAGGCATAACAGTTGATGTAAGAGATTTTTCAAGAGGTTTTCTGGCTGCAATTACCTCTCCGTTTACTAAAAAGCCGTAACTCATTTCAAAGAATTAATAAAAAAATCTTCCTTAATTAATGGAAAAATATCATATAGTTCAAATCTCAGATACCCATCTTTTTGGGGATAAAAATCAGAAAATTAATGGTTCAAATTCATATCAGAACTTAAAAAATGTTATAAATCATTTAATTTCTCTGGAGAAAAACCCGGATTTAATTGTAGTAAGTGGAGATCTTTCACAGGACTGTACTTTTGAATCTTATCAGCATCTGGCAAATCTGCTTAACAGATGCAAAATTAAATATTATTTTTTCCCGGGAAACCATGATGATGTTAATGTTATAAATAAAGTTTTTGATATGAACTGGATGCAGGATAAAGCTGATTATTCCTTTGATTTAAATGGATGGTCGGTAAATGTTATAGACACATCTGTTTATCCTGAAGTCGGTGGTGAATTATCAGATAAGCAATTAAAAACTCTTGAAGAGAACTTAAAACAAAACAAGAATAAACCAACAATTATTTTTATGCATCATCATCCTGTCCTGGTTAATAGCAGGTGGCTGGATAAAATGATTTTAAAAAATGCTGATAAGTTCAATGCTGTAATAAAATCAAATCTTCAGATAAAAGCAGTTTTATTTGGACACATACACCAGGTTTTTGAAAAAGATATTAATGGAATATTTTACGGAAGTGCTCCTGCCTGTTGCTATCAGGTTTTGCCAAAAACAGAGACCTTTACTATTGAAAAACTTAACGCTGGCTATAGACTGATTGAATTAGATGGGGATAAATTTAGCTCAAGGGTTATTTGGGTGGATTAAAAAACGACATTAACTTATTTAAAAAACCACTTTTTGGTTTTAAGTGAGATTCTTCTGAAAGCATCTCTCCACAATGATGACAGCTTCCACAAATAAATTTTGATTCAATGAGTGTCTGACAGCGAGGGCATTTTTGTTCTACAAACGTCTCGCTGACTTCAAAGCTACAAGTAGGACAGTTAATAGTTTTGCATTTGCTCATGCACCTAATATTCTAGCAAGAATACTCCCTACACTAATAGCTAAAACCATTGAAGAAAGCCATATTCCGGCAGCAATCTTCCAGTTTTGTTCTTTAGCCATCACAGCTACAGTAGCAATACATGGAACAAATAGTGTTAAAACTATGCTGGCTACTGTAACCTGAGCTGCTGTCATATGAAGTTCAGTTAAACCAAATGCCCCGAAATCTCTTCTTACCATTCCTAAAATAAATGATACAGAGACTTCTTCAGGCAGATGTAATAGATTTTTTGATACTGGTCTAAAAATATCAATTACCCTGTTTAATAAACCTGTCACCTGCATAAGAGAAACTATAAATGCAGCTATAAAAAAGGCAGGCACTGCTTCAGTCATAAAAAACATTATTTTTGTTCTTGCTTTGTAAAAAACATTTGAAATTCTTGGAAACCTTAATGGCGGAAGATCTATAAGAAGAGGTGTTGCTTTGCCCGGAAGAAACTTATTCATAATGAACCCGGTTAAAACTAAAACCATACTTATAATTGAGAGCCAGATTAACCAGAATGCTATTCCACCTGATTTAGCAAGCAAAGACTGGATGACACCCAGCTGAGCAGAACACGGTATTGCAAAGCCTAAAATAGTTATTGCAATTATTTTTTCTCTTTTTGTCGTTAAGAGTCTGGTGGTAACTGTAGCCATGGTTACGCAGCCAAGCCCGAGTATTAATGGAATTATGGCGCGACCATTCATTCCGATTCTTGTTAACAAGCCATCTACTAAAACAGCAAGTCGTGGCAAATAACCTGTATCTTCTAAAATTGCCAGTGCAGTATAAAATGCAATAACCAGCGGTAATAACAAGCCTAACAGATAGGTAACTGTAAGAGTCAGAACACCGTATTTTCCTGCAAGTATTGTGCCGACTGCACTTAAAAAATTATTTTTGAGCTGAGAGCTCTGAGGTCGGAGTTCTAAACTCTGCTCTTCTATATAGTCACTTGGTCCAAAAAAGAACTCTTTCTTTTCTGTCTGATATTGTTTTAATTTATTATATTTTTCTTTTTCAGCCATAAAGCCTTTAGGAAAGCTGTATAGGTTATTATTTGCAAGAACTTCTACAGGAAAAAATTGCCCGGTAATCTCTCTTACCACAGGTTCATAATAAGCATTCATTATCTTTTTTTCAGTAAAGCTTATTAAATCACTCCCAATCCAGATTCCAAGAAATTGATATAAAAACAAAAATCCTATAAACAGTGCAATGATCGAACCCCAGACAGGCTCAGTCAGAACATTTGAAATCTTTGTTAAAAATCTTTCTTTTTTGTTTTTTATGCTGATTACATTTGAAATTATTTCATTTACATTTTTCCGTCTTTGGCTGTAAATCTCATTTCTTTTATTTCTTGGTTTTATTTTATGTCTTTCTGAAATTACTAAATCTCCTTCCAGAAGTAATAATGCTTCTGCCTGATTTGTTACCTCTGGAAGTAACTCTGTAAGCTCTCTTTGTAAAACAGGATCCACACTTCCTGTTTTTGCTTTTCCGCTCAGCAATGCATTTTTAACATCTGCCATGCCTTCGCCGGTTGTTGCAACAGTAAAATAAACAGGAACTTCAAGTATTTCACTTAGCTTTTTAATATTTATTTCCAAACCAATTTCCCTGGCTTCGTCCATTTGATTAACAGCTACAATTAATGGTTTTCCCATGTCAATTAATTGTTTAGTAAGAAACAAATCTCTCTCAAGGCTTATTGCAGATACTACATTTAATATTTCATCTGAATATAAAATTACATCCCGAGCTACTTTTTCTTCATCATTAAAGCTGCTAACACCATATATACCCGGAGTGTCTTTTACAATAAAATCTTTGTTTAGTAAAGCAGAAGTTATTTCCACTGTTGTACCAGGATAATTACTTACATCTACATAAACACTGCTTAGATAATGAAAAAAAACAGACTTACCTACATTTGGATTTCCTACGAGAACTATATGTTTTTGTGTTGCCTTTGTTAGATCAATCATAGTGCATTATTATATCAATTTATCGCCATTTTATTGGTGTTCAGGAATTGTTTGAATAAGATATCATATTAAGATGTCAAAGTTTTATCAGAGGTGCAGGTCTTGAAAAAATTAATAAAATAAATACCGGGATGAGTTTAAAAGCTTTTATGTTTAATGAATTTTTATTTATTTCCTTGCTTCTGCTTCTCACTTTAGTCCTGGCTGTGCCGCTTGGTGAATACATTGCAAAAGTATTTAATGGCAAAGATACAACTGTCAAATCTTTATTTCAATGGCTGGAAAAATTAATTTATAAGATATCTGGCATTGATGAAAATAAAGAAATGTCGTGGAAAACTTATGTGTTTTCTGTTTTAATCTTTAGTATTTTCAGTATCTTTGGGCTTTTTTTACTGCAGGAACTACAGGGCCATTTACCATTAAATCATGAACACTTTGGCCCTGTAAGATGGGATACTGCTTTAAACACAGCTATATCTTTTGCCACTAACACAAACTGGCAGTCTTATAGTGGTGAAGAAACAATGAGTTACCTTACGCAGATGCTTGGTCTTGCAGTACAAAATTTTGTTTCTGCTGCAACTGGGATTGCTGTTTGTATGGCATTTATTCGTGGTTTTACAAGGGCTGCTACAAATACCATTGGAAATTTCTGGGTAGATTTAACACGTTCAATTGTCTATCTTCTCTTACCATTATCAATAATATTAGCTTTTATTTTTATTTCAGAAGGAATAATTCAGTCGCTTAAACCTTATGTTATTGTACAAACTCTTGAAAAAAACAGCCAAATAATACCCCTTGGTCCGGTCGCATCACAGGTTGCAATAAAGTTTTTAGGTACTAACGGCGGTGGTTTTTTTCATGCAAACTCAGCTCACCCGTTTGAAAATCCTACTCTAATTACAAATTTTTTTGAAATCCTGGCAATGTTACTTATACCGGTAGCATTGCCATTTGCTTTTGGTGCAATGATAAATTCCAGAAAACAAGGATGGTCAATTTTTGCCACAATGGCTATTTTGTTTTTTGTGGAATTTCTTACAGCAACTTGCTTTGAATTAAAAGGAAATCCTCTGCTTAAACAGTTAGGCATAGCTGGTGGAACTAATATGGAAGGAAAAGAAGTAAGGTTTGGGATAATTTCTTCAGTTCTTTTTGCCCACAGTACTACAGCAACTTCATGCGGAGGAGTATGTAGTATGCATGATAGCTTTACACCTATTCCCGGATTGATTCTTTTATTTAACATGGGAATTGGTGAAGTTATTTTTGGCGGTGTTGGTGTTGGACTTATTGGGTTACTTATTTATGCAATTCTGACAATGTTTATAGTCGGTCTGATGATAGGAAGAAGCCCGGAGTTTCTGGGGAAAAAGCTGGAGCCATTTGAAATGTTAATGTCAGTTATCTGCCTTTTATCACCACCCTTGTCGGTACTTATATTTGGAGGAATTGCTATTTCAATTAGTGCAGGGCTATCAGCATTAAATAATTTTGGACCACATGGTTTATCTGAGATCCTTTATACATTTGCTTCTGCCAGTGGAAATAATGGTTCAGCATTTGGGGGGGTAAATGCAAACACTTTGTTTTATAATTTTGCAACCTCACTTGCTATGCTTATAGGAAGATTTACCACTCTTATTCCGGCACTTGCAATTGCCGGCTCACTTTCACAAAAACGTTTTATACCAAAAGGTTCCGCTACATTCACTACCCATGTCCCTATTTTTGTATGGCTATTGGTTGTGGTAGTTATTATTATGGGAGGATTAACTTATTTCCCGGTTTTGGCATTAGGACCAATACTGGAGCACATGCTAATGCATCTTGGTTCTACTTTTTAAAAGAAATTTATGGACACTGAAAAAACAACAATCTGGGAATCAAAATTATTTTGGGAGGCTTTTAAAGAGTCTTTCATTAAGCTAAATCCGTTTAGCCTAAGAAGAAATATTGTAATGCTTGTAGTTGAAATAGGCTCAATAATTACAACTGTTGTAACTGTGCAAAACATAATTAATCATGAAAGTTTTTCTTTTAATCTTCAAATAACTTTGTGGCTCTGGTTTACTATCTTATTTGCTAATTTTGCAGAGTCGCTTGCTGAAGGGAGAAGTAAAGCACAGGCAAGATCGCTTCAGCAGACCCGTATCGAGACTTTTGGAAACAGATTATCAGCAGATGGAACTTGTGAGCGTGTTTCTGCCATGTCTCTAAGAAAAGGAGATATAGTCTTGGTTTGTGAAAATGAAATAATACCAGGGGACGGTGAAATTGTTCATGGAGCAGGGCTTATTGATGAATCAGCAATTACAGGTGAATCAGCTGCTGTTTTAAGGGAAGCAGGCAGTGACAGGGATGCTGTAACAATAGGGACAAGAATAATTTCAGGTAAAATAAAAGTTAAAATTACTGCTGACCCTGGCAATACTTTTCTTGACCATATGATTGCAATGGTAGAAAGTGCTCACAGGCAAAAGACACCCAGTGAGGTTGCGCTTGAAATTTTGCTCATTGGATTAACAGTTGTATTTTTAGTTGTAACAATTACGCTGATTGGGTTTGCCGGCTATTTGAATATATTTATCAGCGTAACTGTCCTCATTTCACTTTTAGTATGTCTTATGCCGACAACAATTGGCGGATTACTGCCTGCTATTGGAATAGCAGGAATGGAACGACTGGTTAGAAATAATGTAATTGCAATTAGTGGAAGAGCTATTGAAGCATCAGGTGATGTTGATATTGTTCTGCTTGATAAGACAGGAACAATTACTCTTGGAAACAGAATTGCCTCTGATTTTATTCCTGATGACGGTATAGATGAGCAGCTTTTAGCTGAGACAGCATTACTGTCTTCTATAGCAGATGAAACACCTGAAGGTAGAAGTATAGTAACTCTGGCCAAAAATAAACTTGGTGTAAGAGGAAAAGATATTCAGGTTCCGGAAGAAGCTATTTTTGTGCCTTTTAGTGTTCATACCAGGATGAGCGGACTTACTTGTCCTGATGGTGAAATCCGAAAAGGTGCATATGATGCAATAGAAAAATTTATTGCTGAACGCCAGGGTGTTATTTCAGAAAAATTAAAAGGATATGTAGAAATTATTGCTAAAGAAGGCGGGACACCGCTTGTTGTGGCAAGAGGCGGGAAAGCAATAGGAGTGATATACCTGAAAGATATTATTAAGCATGGGATTAAAGAGAGATTGTCTGAGCTGCGGAAGTTAGGAATCCGTTCAGTAATGATTACAGGGGACAATCCGCTTACTGCATCTACAATTGCAAGAGAATCCGGTGTTGATGATTTTATTGCTGAAGCTAAACCTGAAATCAAGTTACAGCTAATAAGAGAATATCAAAGCAAAGGATATCTTGTGGCAATGATTGGGGATGGAACAAACGATGCACCGGCACTTGCACAGGCAGATGTAGGCATTGCAATGAATGCAGGTACACAGGCAGCCAGGGAAGCATCAAATATGGTTGATTTGGATTCTAATCCTACAAAGGTAATAAGCATTGTTGAAATCGGAAAACAAATTCTCATTACACGGGGTTCACTGACTACATTCAGCATTGCCAATGATGTATCAAAATATTTTGCAATAATACCTGCAATGTTTTCTATTCAATATCCCATGTTAAATTCATTAAACATTATGCACTTAACTACTCCACACAGTGCAATCCTCTCAGCGATTATATTTAACGCTATTATAATTCCAGCACTTATTCCACTGGCACTTAGAGGTGTCGAGTATAAAGCACTAAAAGCAGAACAGCTTTTATATCACAATTTATTGATTTATGGTATTGGTGGATTGCTGCTGCCATTTATAGGAGTAAAATTATTAGATTTGTTAGTGGTGTTTTTACATTTAGTATAAGAGGAGACAAGAAAACAAAAATGCAGGAAATAAAAAGAGGATTAATAATATTTTTGCTTTTTACCATTTTAACAGGATTAATTTATCCTTTATTTATTACAGGAGTTGCACAATTAATATGGCCACATCAGGCAAACGGAAGTTTAATTACAAAGGATGATCATATAGTAGGTTCAAAACTAATCGGACAAATGTTTTCAAGTCCTAAATATTTTCACGGTCGTCCATCGGGCGTCAGCTATAAAGGAAATATTTCCGGCGCTAGTAATGCAGGACCTACAAGCAAAAATTTTTTAAAGGAAGTACAGAATCAAATAAATAAAGTAAGAGAAGAAAACAAATTGCAAAATGGTTTACTTTTACCTGCTGACATTGTCCTTTCTTCAGGCAGCGGACTTGATCCTCATATAAGTAAAAAAGCGGCTCTCTTACAAGCGTCCAGAATTGCAAGAGCACGAAACATTAGCGTAGAAAAAGTGCAGGAGCTGATTTACAAAAATACAGAACCGCCAAGATTAAAAATTTTCAGGCACCCGGGAGTCAATGTGCTTACGCTTAACCTGGATTTAGATCGATAAATTATACCAGTCCACTTCAATATCGAATAAAATCAGGTAGTCATGCGTCTCCATATTGAAAGAAGGAGGTATAATTTGCAAAGCAACATAAAGGATTTGTTCCGCCCGAGCGGAACAAATCCGATCAAACAGAAAAGATTGACCAATGGAAGCTCACGCTTGTCGTGAGCATAATAAAGGAAGTGTAACATGGAAAAAAAGAATCAGGATATCCAATGGCGGTGCTATGTTCGTTTGTTTTTTCTAATCATTTTTGCAGCGATAATACTAGGGTTGTTCTGGTTTGGTTCACGTTATCCTCAATTACTTGAAAAAGCTGCTCATATAACTACATTAACCCCACATTCTTTTATTAACTCAATGGAGTTAATTCCTATGGCAGAACAACATAGTTTTTTATCACGTGTTTTTGCATCATTTGTTAACTGGATATGGTCAATGAAAATAGGAATGACATTGGGTTTAACTATGGGAGCATTGCTTCATACTCTTTTTGAGTTTTATCCACCAAAATTAACAGGCAATATTTATCTCAATACTCTTAAAGGCATTGTAATGGGAGCACCAGCAGGAATATGTGTAAATTGTGCAGTTCCAGTTGCGTGCGGAATTACTCGTAGTAAGAACAAAATTGAAACAGCTCTTGGTTTCATGTTCAGCTCACCAACTTTAAACTTCTTAGTTGTGTCAATGGTATTTGCATCACTTCCTTTAGTATTTGGAATTATTCATTACAGTCTTATTGCTGTAGTGTTACTAGGAATAGTGCCATTATTAGCTTGGCTTTATCGTAAGCAATCTCCTTATATTGAAGAAGCAGGAACATGTGCAGTTAACCTTAGGGATTCATTTTGTAAAGAAACAATATTAGAAAGTTTAATCAGTGTATTAAAAACATATGGCAAGAATCTAATGTCTCTTTTTAAGTTTGCAGTACCAATGATGTTAGTAGCTGCTATTATAAGTTCTGTTGCAGTTGAACTTATTCCTTTTCAGTCTATCTTTGGTCATGTTAGTTTTATTGGGCTGTTTATAACAGCACTGGTAACAGTATTACTCCCTGTTCCAATTGCACTTGAAGTAATCGTGGCTCATCATTTGTTTATTACTCATGTACCAGCCCCTTATGTAATGCTTTTTCTTTTTACATTAGGAACCTACAGCATGCTACCGATGATTTACCTTTGGAAAGAAGTATCTAAGAAACTAGCACTTGGCTTATATGTCATTTTTGTTGTACTTGGAATTATTGGAGCCAATTTAATTCAGTTATTGATGTAACAGTTCTTATATATTTTGTACACAGCACATAAAATGGCCAGGTTAATTTATCACATGCTTAAAAATAGTGAAGAATATGTACAAGTACAGATCGAGTTATTTGCAGATCTTACGCAGTTGACATAGCAAGACGATTTCTTACTGAACCTCTAACGATATCCCATTTCTGTTGATACCATGTAATACCATCTTCAGACCTCCTTAACTCAAGTCTGATAAAAGCCATAAATGCACAAAAGATGTGCATTCTTCACATTCAGAATTTATTTTGAATGGTCCCCATTTGCCTGCCCACTTGTATAATTCTATTTCAATCACAATGGCTCCCGCTGGTTGACGCTCTTAGAACCTCAACAGTAGATTTTAAGAAGTTAAAAGTAAATGAGTTTTTGGAAATGGTTGCTTAAATATAAAGCTGTATTTTCAGTTTTATAAGCAGAATAAGCTAACATTACATATTATGTAAGGTTTATGCGTTTATAGCTTACCTGTAATTGTGTATAATACTTACATATTATGTAAGGTTTATACACTATGTGGACTAATAAGAAAACAGAGAAAAAACTTCTTGAAATTGCCGGGAAGCAGGGCGGATATTTTACATCTGGGCAAGCACTTAAAGCCGGGTATAGCTATAGACTACAAAATTACCACAAAGAACAGAAGCACTGGGCTGAAATAGAAAGAGGACTTTTTAGAATAGCTAACTTTACTCCTTCTCAGTTTGATGACCTAATAAGATGGTCGCTCTGGAGCAGAGACAAAAAAGGTAACCCACAGGCTGTAATTTCACATGAAAGTGCACTCGTCGTACATGAGCTGGGTGATGTAATGCCAGCCAAAGTACATCTTACTGTTCCAACAAAGTTTAGAAAAGAAATCCCTGATGGAGTTATTTATCATAAAGGAAATGTAAAACCTGAAGAAGTAGAAGTTAGAGATGATTTTTCTGTAACTACACCAATTAAAACTATAACTGATGTTGCTAAAGATATAGAACTGGAACAGCTTGAACAAATTATAAGAGACGGACTTGATAAAGGACTAATAAGACCTGTACAACTACAAAAAATACATATGATTATGAAAATAAGAAGTAAAATATCTACAGCACTTAAAAACATTAAAAAGAATCCATTTTAATTTATGGTAAAAGAACAAAATAAAAAATATGAAAGTGCTTATGCTTTTAGACGTGCACTTGAAGATAGACTTAATAATCTTTCCAAGAAAGAAGGTATTGCACTTGATAGGCTAAGAAAAAAAATAGCTTTTGATAGACTACTCGCAAGGCTTTTTAAAAACAAACAAAACAAATGGCTACTAAAAGGTGGCTATGCTCTTGAACTTTATTTGCGTGATATTGCAAGAACCACTAAAGATATAGACCTTTCAATCCCGGAAAAGAAAAAGATAAACAAAGAAAAAATCAGAGAGTTGCTTCAGGAAGAAGCTGAGAAAGATATAAAAGATTATTTTCAATTTTTAATCGGTGCTTCATATCAAGACCTTCACCAGCCAGTTTATGGCGGCTGGCGATATCCAGTGGAAGCAAAACTTGATAATAGGACTTTTACTAAGTTTCATCTTGATGTAGGAATTGGGGATGAAATAATTTCAAAACCAATCTGGCAAAAAGGACATAACCTTTTGAACTTTGCTGGTATATTACCTGCAAAGGTAGCTGTAATTCCAAGAGAACAACAGTTTGCAGAAAAAATACATTCTTATACTTTTCCAAAAGATAAAAGAAATAATTCCAGGGTTAAAGATTTGCTTGACCTGGTTTTACTTATACAGCATTGCAAACTCAGAAAAGCAATCCTGAAACAGTCTATAGAGAAAACATTTCAGAACCGTGGAACGCATCATTTGCCAGAGAAATTAGAATCACCACCTGCTGACTGGGGAAAAGTTTATGAAAAGTTAGCTGATGAATGTAAATCCTCAAAAGGAAATACTGATGAGGCTTTTAGGTATTTGGACAAATATTGGGAAAAACTTTATAAATTTTGGTAATATTCCAACCACCTTTTTTTCTTATCATCACCAGGTAGTTCATTTAAGACTTTAATTAATTCTTCCTTTAATTCAGGATATTTAGCTGCAATAGATATGGCCTCAGACATTTCATGTTCTTCAAGGTCTATCAATATATCAAGGGCTTTAAGTCTAGATTCTGGTACCGCCATAGATAGCTTAAATATTTCAAGCCCTTTGTCTCCTAACCGAAATATTAGTCCTGGTGCTTCAGCCCTAATAGAACTTATTGGATGTTGCAGAACTGCTTTATAGTCTTCAACAGTACTTATATTTATACTACCTTTAATATCAAATATTTCTTCCCCTCTATCGATTACTATGCTTTTATCTTTTCCTAAACAATTGTATCCATCAAGACCCAGGTCCCCATTTATAATTCCAAAATATTTTACATGTTCAAACCATGACATACCTGCTCTGTTACTTGCAGAAGCATCTGTAGGTATAAACTCATCCAGCACCCAACATCCTTGTAAACTTCCACAATAAAAATTAACATGGTCTTTAAATGGTTGATACGATAAGTAATGTGCACCCATAGCAATATCTTGCGATGCATATGCGGAATGCCTATATATTTTGACTGCAAACTCTTTACCTTTTATTTTAAGTTTATATACAAGACCTTGCATACCGCCTTTTATTTTTTCCATTGAAATATTTTCATCGTTTAGTTTGAAATCATAGTTATCTAAACATTTAGTTTCCCTGATATTTTTTACGATTTCATCTATCCTTTGAAACGTATCTTCTTTACTTAGACCACATTCTAAAAGTACGTTAGGTGGATTACCTATATGTTCAACATTCATTTCTTTGGCAAGCCTGGTAAAATCTCTAGCGTTTAATCTGTTTTTACTTGCAACAGCTTCTATAGAAGAGGATGGAAATGAAGAATTAGTAACTGTAGGTTCAACAAAAATGTATGGAAGATTTGCTTCGGTCTTGTTGGAATCTTCTGGTTGAGTTTGATTACCTTGGTCAGTAGAAGAAGTTTTCACAAAAAACTTATCAACAAACCATCCAACTCCAGCTAAAATAGCAGCTCCAACTCCAAGCATTTTCCCTCGACTATTGTCTTTAAAAAATCCATACACAGCAAGAAGTATCCCAAATATTCCAACCCCTCCTGCTGTAGCTTTTGCAGGGGTTAAAGCTTTAGGATTGGGCAAAGATGGCAGCTCATTTCTAGCTTTTAATTCTTCACGTTTTTTATTTATCATTTCTGGTGTAGTACTTTCACCGCTGGCCGCACTGTACCAGAAAGGAGTAAACCAACTTGAGATTGTATTTGACATTACTTTCATAAGAAATCCTAAAATATAATTTTAAATAAGCCTTTAACCCAATCTTAACTAATAGAGGTTAAGGCCACAAGACCTGAGGCTAATTTGCCTAAAAACAGCTAAATCACAGGTATTTAGGGCTTTTTGATGTCTTTAATCTTTAAAGTGATTTAATAGTTTACTGAAAAAAACATCTTAATTTGAGCTATAAAGCTCTTATTTATAACTCAACAATGGGTATAATATGAGTTATAAAAGTAGGATTTATAACTCATGAGCTGGAATTGGCAAAAAAAAGAGTGGCCCAAGTTTAAATACGACGAAAATATACTAAAGAAATATGAGTCTACTTTTCTTTATAATTCAGGAATTTTCCTGGGTACATTAAAGCACATAATTGGGGAAGAAAAGAAACTTGTAAGTGTAGAAATAATTTGTGAAGAAGCATTTAAAACATCTGCAATAGAAGGAGAAATTTTAAATCGAGATAGTCTACATTCTTCAATTCTTAGAAATTTTGGGCTTAAAGCTGATAACAGAAAAATCCCACCAGCAGAACAAGGGATAGCTAAAATGATGTTAGATCTTTATCAAAATTTTACTAAGCCTTTAAGTCATAAAGCTTTGTGTAATTGGAATTCTATGATAACCAATGATGGTAATTATAGAAGCAGTAAAGAACCTATGCAAGTAGTTTCTGGTTCTATTTATAATCCTAGAATTCATTTTGAAGCCCCTCCTTCTGACAGATTACATAAGGAAATGAATATTTTTATAGAGTGGTTTAATACCTCAAATCCTAAAGGTAAAGCTCCTTTACCACCCCTTATGCGAGCAGGAGTTGCACATCTATATTTTGTTTGCATACATCCATTTGAAGATGGAAATGGAAGAATTGCTAGGGCACTTGCTGAAAAATCATTATCACAATGTATTGGGCAGCCAAGTCTAATTAGCCTTTCCAAGATAATTGAAAAACAAAAGAAAAACTATTATTCTGCACTAGATGCTTCAAATAAGGATTTAGAAATAACAGGATGGTTAGAATATTTTTCAAAGACAATTTTAGAAGCACAAAATTATAGTCAGAACATGATTGAGTTTTTAGTTAAGAAGGCTAGGTTTTATGAAAAAAATAAGACTCTTCTAAACTCTAGACAGGAAAAAGTTATTGCTCGTATATTTCAAGAAGGACATGAAGGATTTAAAGGTGGACTGAGTGCTGAAAACTATTTATCTATCACAAGTACATCAAGAGCTACAGCAACTAGAGACTTGCAAGACTTAGTTGATAAAAAGATTTTAAATAAAAAAGGTCAACTTAAAAGTACTAGATATTATTTAGATCTTTAAAACAGAAAAGCAAAGTAACCATTTTGTATACAGTTCGTGTTTGGAAAAACTCCCCCTAGTTAAGGAAGTTCGAACTTGTATTATCGAGGAAAAACCTTATATTTTTAAGAAAGTAGCTTGATCGCACAGCGTCGGATTTTGTTAATCTAAAAATGCCAAATAAATAGTGAATAGACACCTGAGGCTCAGTTTTTATTTATTTCTCGTAATAAAAAGTCTAGATAATAGGTTAAGAGCTGGTTAATGAAAATAAAACATCTTGTCATACAAGCCATTTTCATAGGGAAAATTATAATATCTCTTTTTTATTTTCACTCCCCTTGAAAATAAAATCTTTTGGTAATTCCTGCCCTGGTTTTCTGTAAGAACTGTCTTTTTTTGCTTTCCCAATCTTTTCTAATAACCCATTTTCACACCATTCTTTTAACAACCTGGACATTTTTAAAGTATCAGAAACTCCGGTAATTTTTCTAGCAGATTCATTAGTTATTTGATAGTTTTTATCTAAGAACTTACTAACAGTATCCCAATACTCGATTTTTTTTATATTTAACAATATTAAAAGGACTGAATTGGGATTAATGCTTGGTGGGAAGAATAGCGGCTCATAAAGATTACTTTCTTTCATTACGGTAAACATACGATTTACACCCTCACCTATATCTAAGTTAGGAGCAGATTGAAATCTATTTAATGTTCTTAGAATTATTGGATTTCTGGCAAATCTTTCAGATCTAATATTTGAAACTGTAATATGACCTGGATATGTGCCTGGACTTTCTACTTCAACTCTATCATCAAAAAATCTAACTTGAATATCATTTTGAATAGAATAATTTCTATGAATAACAGCATTAGTTATAGCTTCTTGAAATGCCCACTCTGGAACTAACAATGTAGGGTTAAATGATGCTCCAGAAAGTTTTGGAGGAGAGGTTTTAACAATATTTCTAAAATATTCTACTGCTTTCTCAATTTGTCTTATTAATGGCCCTTCAATTGTAAATGGTCGAGTAACAAAATTGGGATCTCCAGAATATGTTGGTTGGGTACCATAATAGTGAGAGACTTTTATTCCACATTTACTACTAAGTAGAACAGAAGGATTGTTACCGAATAACAATATTCCTCCTTTTGTCATTTCAAAACTATTTTGTGATTTAACTGCAAGTCCATTATCTTTTAAGAATTGCCAATAGTCATTTTCTTCGCTAGAAGTGTCTTTTCTATACTGATTTAGTAATTGTAAGTCTATATCGTCAAAAGAAGATATACCTGATTTTTCATCTTCAAATTTAATTGCTCCCTTTTCATATTTTAGTCTAATTATTTCTGATGAGCCAATTTTTACGTTTTGTCTTCCTTTTCTAACAAAGGTGTCTCCATTTTTTAAAGAGTGAACGTCATTGCTTTTACCAATTTTAATTACAAATATTTGATCGTTTTCCCCTTGAATATTTTTAATATCAATATAAGATTTAAAAATTATATTTAATGGTGGATAAATATCTTTTTCATAAAGTTTTAAAAACTCAGAAAGATTATCAGGATTTTCAGAAATCCCTATAAGTCTTTTTTCCCTAGGTGCTTTTTCCGGGTCCTCCAAACCAATTACGATAAGCCCACCTTCAGTATTTGCAAATGCTGTTAATGTCTCAAGCAACTTAGATGGTGATATGGCAGCTCTTTTACATTCAAATGTTTGCCATTCTTCTTGATCCAAGAGCAATTCTATAATTTCTTTATCTTCCATTTTTTCCACTCTATTTTATCAGCATTTTACTTGGTTTTAATTTAAAAAGTTAACAGACTTGGAACATATTTGTAAAACCCCAATTCTCATATTCATTTCATACTTTTTCTTTTAAGCTTCCTAGTAAACTTTTTGCTTTTTTCTAAAGCTAACTTTGCTTCTTTATTCCAAGATTTTAATTTCTTAGTGAACTTTTTAGCAGTTTTGATTAGTTCCTTCTCTTTGACTTTTTGCATATTAATAAGTTTACCCCACAGTGCTACTCACTATATCTGAGTTGGTTGCAAATATGTTACTATCACTCTATTATAATAAATGATAATGGAATTTTTAGAAGCGTATCAAAGAAAATTAGGCGAAATATATGAGCATGAAAAGCTCTTTTGCCTATCAGACTATAATGACAAAAGTGTTGAAATTGATGGTATGAATCCGTTACATTTTTTGTCAACTAAGACGGGTCATCTGAGGCAAAAGTTAAATAAAAACAATATTATAGACATACTCACTGATGAAATAATTGTTTCTACTTCTAGAAACATAAAGTTTGCACTGGGCAACGTATATTTATTTAAAGAGTTCGGTCTCAATGATTTTTCACGTGAAAAAATAGAAGATGTAACAGGAGAATATATCCCAAATTACGCAGAAAAATTTGGTGAGATGAGGTATATGCTCTATGTAAGTATTTGTTTTGAGAAGCTTTATAACTTTTGGGATAGAATTGGTGATTTATTGCATTTATGTTTTGAGCTGGATATTCCTGAAAATAAAGTTTACTTCCCAGTTGTAATTGATAAGCTTTCAAAAGTTACAAGTCAGTCTAATAATTTCCACATATTGAAAAATATCCTTTATATGGATTATAAGGGATATTTAAATTCGCACAGAAAAAAGATAGTTCATTATCATCAATTAGATACTTATTATAGGTATGAATGGCGGAGACACATGCAAGATCAAAAATATATGGATAAATTACAACAAGAAAAAGAATCATTTCCTGAAGATTTGAAAAGACAAATGCATCTAACTAAAGAAGGGGTTAAAGCTGCTGGAAATCTTATTGAAGAAATAAAAATAGCCCCAATTACTGAGGCTACTAAATAGAAACAGCGGGTTTGCTCGATATAATAAAATTGCTGCTTAATACTCTAATTTTCTTATCCATTTTTTAACCTTATATTCTTCCTTGCTCCTAATTGCTCCTAAAAAGTCTAGTATTAAAAGTTAGCTTCATAATGGGTTTTTACTGATTCACCTACTTGGTGTATTAATCCCATGTCTTGCATTTTTTTAAGGTCAATGTTTATTGTTTTTCTTGTGGCTCATAATTCTACCTACTAAAAACTACCTCTTAATCTGTTCTGCAATCCTTCTTGTAAGTTCTTTGTCAAGTAGATATTTCATTTGTTGTGCCCTCATATCAAAATACTTATTAAGTTGATCCTCCGTTAATTGATCGAGACATTCCTGATTACAAAGCGGATATCCCATTTTTACAATTTCAGCCAGTATACATATGGCAGTCTGATCTATTTCTTCTTTCGTAACGGGTGCAAGATTAACTTTTTCTAGGCAGCTTTTCTCATCAGGATAAGCCTTTAAAGTCTTAATTATTTCCGGTATTGAATTATAAGTATCTTCTTCTGAGCTTTCTGCATTGTTTTCAGCAAGTGCAGGAATAAACAAAAATGGAGTAACCAATATTAAAGTTAAAAATATTTTTTTGAGTTTCATGGTTTTTTCTTTGGCACCCAGCCCAAATGAGCAGCCATAATTGCAGCTAGTCTTTTAACAGCTGCTTCCTCTTCTTCTTTTGTGCGAGGCACATATTTCACTATGATTTTTGGCATTTCTTGTTGCTTTTTAACTTTTTTCTTTTTCTGGTTCGGGTCCTTCATTGCAGTTCTCCTTTATCTTGTTTGCTTTCTTATTGTATATGTCGCGTGCAATCCATCTTGCTAAAATTCTTAATCCCTCTCTAGTTGGATTATCTTCACTACTTTTAGTTTCTTCATTCATGCTTCAATCTCTTTTTTTCTTCTTTTGCAGATATTGGTTCAGCTGTTGCCTTTGCAAAATTGAATAGTCTAATTACACCATCAAGAGCGTCTTTGCTGTTTATATCTTCACCATAATACTTTTTATAAGCTGCTTGATACTTTGGTACATATTTTTCAAATTGCATAGTTAATTACCATTTCTCCAGCTACAAAAATCACACGACTTATTGGTTTCTGGAACATCTGCTTTTAAAATACTAACTGCTTCTTCAAAGAGCATCTTTGCATTGTCAGGTGAGGCATTTAGTTCCACAGGCTGGATATTAAACTTAACTACGCCATGATTTTCTGCTTTTTCAGGAAAGTAATATATGAGATAAGCTACGTCTTTTACAGGATAACCATTAACTTTTAAAACTAATGCATATGTATCTAACTGTGTTTGATAGTATTTTTCACTGTCTCCACTTTTTGGAGCTGAGCCTCTGGTTTTATAATCAAGTGGAATATAAACACCATCATCTACTAGGCAATCATCAAGAGCACCATATATTTTTGCACCTATTGAATCATCAATATACTCAAGACCGGACTTCCAATGTCTCCACTTCTTTAAAAGTTCAACGTCAGGCATTAAATTGCCTTTGATTTTTCCTTCAAGCTCTGGTGGCAAAGCTCCTCTATAGGTATCAAAGTAATCTTTAATTACACGATCCATTCCACCCGTAATAGAAGGAAAAGCTCCACTAGGTCTTTTTACATCTTGCTTGTAGTGAAGCCAAAAGCATCTTGGACACTCTTTAAAAAGACTTAAAGCAGATGGTGATAATTTTATTTGTCCATTACTGTTTTTCATAAATAAAATCTCTCCTTAATAATCACAATCATCCAATAACCTAAGTCCTCCCAGATTACCATTTGTATATTTAAAGTTTCCTATCTGTTGTGTAGATGTGTTAATTGGTTGACTTCCATAAAAACCATTTGTGTATTCAAAGCTACCTATCTTTTGAGTTGTTGTATTGTAGCTTTGACCATTAACAAAACCATTTGTATAAGTAAAACTGCCGATCTGCTGACTTGTAAGATTATCAGCGATTGAGGCCATTGGGCATACTGAAAGAATAATAGCGAAAATAAAATATCTCATGATTTTTTCTCCTTAACAATTTCCGGATATTTACCTTGAATAGCGTTAGCTACAAGCCTTTTTACATCTTTATTTAAATTACTTTTTTCAGTAATCCATTCCAAATAGTTTTTGTCAATATCAACAACTTCTCTTAAAGACTTTAGAGAATACTTCCCGAAGTTAAAGGTAGCCTCTTTGTTTATCCAAATGAACTTACCAAATCTATCCACATACATTGAAAGTTTTGGATTACAGTATGCGTTTAGTTCATGTATATTCGAGGGTAGTTTATCACTATACTTTTTAAATTGACCCTTTAAAATATCCATTGCTGATTTAGTATCTGCCATCGCATTATGGTGATTCTCAATATCTTTTCCACAGTAGAACTTTACTGCAGATGGTAAATCTCTCGGTTCATTGATGTTGAAAATAGATTTAGTATCAATAATTGCTCTATCACTTAAATCAAAATCAAACCCTGCTTGCTCAAACTCCCAATGTAAAATTGAAGTATCAAAATTTCTGATACTGAACCCGCTAAGGTGTGAATCTCCAAAAAACTCATATAGAGATTCTGCAACATCTGCAAACAAAGAACAATTCTTTACATCTTCATCTGTGATTCCGTGTATCTTAGTGGCTTCTTCAGGTATTGGAATTCCTGGATTTACTCTTACTGTTTTATATTCTTCTTTTCCATCGGGATATATTTTTATTGCTGATATCTCAACAATCCTGTCATTTTGAGCTTTTACTCCAGTAGTTTCTAAATCAAAGAATACTATTGGTTTATCTAGGTTAATAAGTGAAGCTATCTCGTTCATAATTTTATCCTTTTCTACAAGGAAATTATAAAACTATTTTTTTAATAGGCTCTATCAAATATTGATAGAGAACATTCAAAGTAATTTATAGGATTTTTCTATGATTTCTTTAAACTCTTTAACAAGTTCTGCATCTTCAAGTATTTGGATATAAGGCAGAAAGGCAAGAGCATCTTTTAAAACTCTAAATCTGGGTTTAGCTACATAACCTGAATAAATGATTGATCCACTATCTTCCTTTTTACTATGAGTCAATCCCCAGACTTGTGGTTCAAAGAAATTAGCTAATGGAGGTAATACTCTGCATTTCAAATATGTCTTTGGTTTTGAATCAATTGGATCGGGATCTATATTTCTTTTGTGCAGGACTATATGTTTTTCATTTTTAGGTGGCAGTATTTTATCTAATCTATATTCTCTCCACTTAATAGGCTTTTCAACCTTTACAGTTAAATATAAAAACTTATCCATTAAAACTATTTCTTTTGGATAGCCTTTAATTTCTACATGTTTATTGTCAGAAGGTCTGTTATAAACAAACTCTATTGCACATCTTTTATTAATTCCTGTTCTGATCCTTTTTAGGTCCTCATGTTCAAGGCTTGTAAGTTTATCAAAGACATCTAATCTAACTTGTCCTTTCTTTGTACCAATTAACTCTGCATACTCTTTAGCTTTATTTAAAAGTATTGGATCTTTCAATAGTTTCATTTCAAAACCAAGATTTATAAGTTCAAGAAGCATGCATAAATCTTCCTGAACAAATGGAAAGGATAGTTCAAAATTATTTAGCTTATAAACTGGTTGACTTGAATCTGATTGTTTTTCAACGGTGATTTCATATCCTTTTTCCCTTAATTCCTTTAGATCTCTGTTTCTTGTAGGTTCAGATATTATTTCTTCCAATTTCAAATGTTCTGTAACCCAACTGTCTAATTCTTTAACAGTCTTTGGTCCATTTAAAAGGGCAAAAGCAATTTCCTTTTGTCTGTCTTGTGCATTTACATTTTTTGGCATTTTAAATTTCTCCTACAAAGAAATATTAATAAGCAACCTTCATTCTACTCTATCAAATCCTGATAGAGGTTTTCGATTTCCATATTTTAGTATTTTTAAAAGAGGTGAATCATGAAAAAGAATATAGTTATTTTAATGTTTACATTTGTACTAGCTTCATTACCAGCATTAGCTAATGAAGAAATTATTAAAAGCTTTACTACTGAGGATAAACTTCCCCAGCAAAACAGTTATATAAAACTAAACGTACGCGAGTACAGAAAGATCTTAAGAGAGAAAAAGAAAAAAGGTGGAAAAGGGAATCTTGGAACAGATGCAATAGTTTGTCCAAAGTGCCCACTGTGTACTGATAGTGCACCATCTACCAATCAATGCTTAGAACCAACCTCTTTAAGAGACTTAGTAGCCTCTAGATATACTTTTAATATTTCAATAATTCAAGGTCTTACTGACACATTTCAAGTAAGTATTTTTAATTTAAATCCTTCAACTGGAATATTTAACTATACAGCTACAAATTTGAGAACAGGCATTAGTCAAAGTACCAGCGTAGGCCTATTAGATTATGATGCAGTTCATTTCACTCTAGGCACTATAAATATTCCTGATTCTTTTGGGAATGCATTAATTCATGCATTAGATTGCACTGGATTTTTAAACTCAGATAGAACTTTATCTGGTGTGTGCAGCACAATTGGGCAAGAGACTGTAGGTCCTAATTTGATACAAGTAGCACAGCCATTTAATGCGGTACCGAATTAGTTTAATTATTCTTCCTCAAACCCATGGCTTTCAAACTTTAAGGTATTGCAGTTTTCTGTAACTGTTCTTGCTGTCTTTTCTGGAATACCTTCTTCAAACTCCCCATGGATTTCCAGTGTAATATTCATATTTGCACCTTTAACATCAGATAAGTGTTGGATTATTTCTTCAACTACCTTACCAGTATCTTTTATAATTCTGTTTGGATTTATTTTTACTGATGCATGAAATCTCTTTAAAACTTTAGTAGTGGTTCCTATTGGTTTACCAGTCCGACCATCAGGAGTTGGTACTGGAGATGTTCCTGTTGGACTTGGTTCAGTAGTCTGTTCTTCTTTTTCAAATTGTGCTTTCGCAATTTCAGATTTAACTAATAATCCTGATAGTTCAATGCTGAAAGGCATTCCAATTTTAGCTATTAAGCCAAGATAGCGCCCTTTCGATTCATCATATGCTGATGCATAGCCAAAGTTTTCACAAAATACTTTCGTAAACCCATCTTTTATAGCTTCATAAAAGACATCAATATTTTTTATTCTTGGAAGATATGGGTATGTAGCAAAGTAGTCTAATAATAGTTTTACTTCTACGTGATTTTTATCCTTCCATAAATTATGCTTATCAAGTTCTAATTTAAGTCTAGGAGCACTGTAGACATCTAATAAATGTTCATCGCTGATTAATTTTTTACTTACTTTGCCTGCAAGACCATTTTGCCCAGTTATTTTAATTTCTTCATACTCTATTGGTCCTGTTGGATTCGATTGCATGGGGTTTATACACCAACACCATGTCTCACTTAATTTCATTTCAATTTCTTGTTGGTAGTTGGTTCTTCTTGCTTCTGCTTGTCTTTCCTGTGTTGGTTTTAAATCAAGGTTATCCTTTTCTCTAATGATAGAATCCCAAGCAAGAAACCATCTTACTGATTGTTCTAACTCTGCTAACTTTGATTTGTCTGGTGCTAAAAAGACCAGCATATTTCTAAATATTCTTGGGCTATTTCCTCTGTTGTTTAAAATCTGACTAGCATATTTTAGAGCTTCAGTATCTTTTGAATTCTTTATATGTGTGTAAGCTGGTCCTAAAATAACCAATCGAACTTCCTTTTCATCTGTGACTTCATCATTAATACTTTGAAAAATATGAATACCTGAGAATGAGCTCTTTTCTTTTCGTTCTTTCTCAAGTCTTTTCCCCATCTCTTCCCATACATCATCAATCTTGTACTGCTCAGCTCTTCCTTGAGCCAAACTAGTAATACTTGCCATAGTTGAGTACCAATATCTTTTACCATCAACATAAATATATGTAGCTTGGTCGTTTAATCGTCTTAATGCATCACCAAATGTAGAAATTGATTCACCTGGTTGTGCACAGCCAAGAATAATATTCTTTTCATCAATACCCGGATTTTGTGAGGCAGAAGTAGGTGCAGAACCCATAAAAATTGTTCTTGCAACTCTTCTACACGATGAGTATCTTCCAAGGTTTGGCTGACTGCGATCTATAGAAAAAGGAATTGACTTAGGTCCATCAACATCTTTATCTATTACTGCTCTCCAGCCATCAGGCAAGTAATGCATTAATTCTGACTGAACATTTGGTGCATCTACAGATACTCTTGAGGGCATTATTAAATAGCTTTTATCTCCTTTAGCCCATAAATCATGAATGGTTGCTGCCATTAGACGTAGAACACCACGGGTTAATTGAAACTTTTCTAAAGTTGACCAATCGCTGTACAATCTGTCAAAAAGCTCTGGGTGAATTGGATATGCTGCTTCCATTCTATTTCTATAATCTTTTTCACTACAACCTTTTGGGAAATTATCCTTAGATCCACTGTACATATCTATAAATGCTTTTATAACAGCATCCCTTTGAACATAGTTCTTCTCAGGTAAAGGTTCAAATAATCTGCGACGTATAATTTCAAAACTTTCTTCTGGATTTGCTGGTCTCCAAGGTGTTTGAACTCTACCAAACGTATGTTTTAGTCTATTAAGTGCTTCTTTCCCACCTTCACCACCTGTTTCAATATCTGATGAAGGCAAGCTTGCTACAAGAAGTGTACTTTTTGATGCTTTTACTGCTTCAGTAAGAGCTTGAGCAAAAGTCATATTTGCATCAAATGATCCAGCAGGTAAATCCCTTGTATTATATGTTTGACGAACGTATGTAACCCACTCATCAATTAGTATTAGACAAGGTGAATATTGTTTAAGTAGATCTACTATAAGTTTGGAACCTGGACTTGTACCATTTTTGTCTGAATCAGCAATTTTTGAATATGCATCTTTACCACCAAGTTGCCAAGCTAACTCACCCCATAAAGTTCTCACAACAGTACCATCTTTTTTAGTCTCTGGTTGCCCTGGTGATAATGATTGTCCTACTAATACTACTCTTTTAATTGTTGTTGGAATTGATGTAACACCTGAGTCTTTTAGTAAATTGTCTACGCCAAGCAAATCTGCTGTTTTTGTGTTTTGTGAGAAAAGATGATATAGGGCAAGCATTGAATGTGTTTTACCACCACCAAAGCTTGTTTGTAATTCAATTACAGGATCTCCACCTTGCCCAGTTATACGTTTTAAAGCATTAGTTAAAAGATTTTTTAACCCCTCTGTTAAGTAGGTTCTTCTAAAAAACTCTCTTGGATCCTGATATTCCATCATTGCTTCTTCCCTATGGACTTGGGATAAATCAGCAGCAAACTCTGCTTGTATATATTTGCCAGAACTAACATCCGGATGTGGTGTTATTATTTCTCTCCAAGATTTTAATCCTGATTGTGGCTCACTTTCAATTTGAAGTGATTTAGTGGTTTGATAACGGACTTGTTCTTCATACTTGTTTCTCAGTAGTTCTTGTTTATATTTTCCAACTTCAGTTGCTTGCTTTGGTGCTGAAACTGAGCTTAATAGAAGCTGAATGGTATCTAAAGCTCTATAAGTTTCATCAGTAGAAAATGGGTTTTCATGAGCCCAATTATTTCTTATGGTTCTTAATTCACTAACCCATGCTCTTTCATTATATCCAAGAGTATCTCTAAAAACTTCTTGCCAGCTATCTCCTATTGCCTTTAATAAGGCTTGGGTATCCCAAATAATATTTCCACTTTTGTCTAGTTTAAAGGAGTCTTTTAATGTCTCTTTGATCTGCTGAATCCAAATTTTTCCAAAATGAGCTTTGAACCTTTGTTCGGCAAAAGGGGTTAAACCTTCTCTCAACTGTTCAAAGCATTTATCTATTCTTTCTCTATTACTTATAGCCATTTCTGAAAGTGCCTCCTAGACATTTAATTTAATTTGTTCTGAACCCTTTAAGTCACTAGTTAACTGAACGATATTAGGCCATGCTATAACTAGACTATTGTAAGAAAGTGCTTCTTCTGCCCACTTTTTCCTGTCGCACATATCATACAACCTATATGCAAGATCTCTTGCTAATTCTCCTTTACTTCCTAGTTTATATAACAATGCTGCTGCTCCGATCTCTCCATTATTTTGAAGTTCTCTAATTAGATACTGTGTAGACTCCCATATTGTGAGCCTTTTATCTTTGTATGGATCCCAATCTAATTGTAATTCTTCTCTTTTTAGTAATCTTACTTTTCCTGACTTAGATTCAATAATTCCTGCTTCTACTGCGCCATTAACTGAAATGTTTTTAGCTTTAGCAATAGTCTCAGCATCTCCATATGGACCAGCTTCTATACCATATTGCTCAAACCATGTTATAGCAAAGCGTGTATAAGAGTCATAAGAACTTTCATTTTTAGACAAATATTCATCCAGTACCTGATTTATAAGCTGCAAGGCGGTTTTGACAGGCATTACAGTGCCATCTGCTTCAAGCACCTTACTATGTTTTGTGAAAATTGACATTCCTGGTCCTATACAAGTTTGTACCAAGTCAACGGGAGGAATATTTGTCTCATGAAAAATTTTAATTGATTGTGGTAATTCTTCTCGTAATATTCTTAAAAAGTCACCCCTAGTGATGACTTTTGCATTTTTTAATCTTTTTCTGCATACAAGGAGTATTGAAGATGAAAGAGCATTTGATTTTAATCCTCTTGTACGATTACTTAATTCACTATGTATAGGGAAAGTACCTTCTATTTGAAATCCTGCATTAATTAAAGCCTCTAAAAATGTCTCCCATCCTGTTGATGAAAACTCTGTGCTCTCACTTTGTTTAAAAGCATAATAAATTGTCATAGGGTAATCTTCACTACAAATACTTAACATATTATTTAATGCTGTTTGCATTCTTTCTAGAAAGATTTTACTAGCTTCCTCTTTACTTCCATATCTATATCTATCAGCGATTATTTCATTCATTTTAGGGACAAGTACAGTAGAAAAAATATCAGGATATATGTCTTTTAAATTTTTTCTTAGCCATACATAAAAGAAGTCGGACAAATCACCATATGGAACATTATCAAAATAGGGTGGATCGGTAGATATAATGACGTCTTTTAACTCGTTTTTTTCAGTTGCATCTCTTAGGTTACAATATGCCTTTGTGTCCTTTGGCAAATTTTCAACGACTTTGCATATCCATCGAATACAACCATTCCAATTTCCTGTAGAGTCGCTAAAGGGATTAGTTTCTGCAAAATCCCATACCATTGGTAATGCTTGACGACTAAAAGTGTTTCTTATTGTTTCTCTACCAACGTGCCATGTGCATAATGATGACCAATAATCAGCAGCCTTATCAAATGCAATTGATAAATAGGTTGTAATCAAATTTGAATATAGTTTTGCTTTTAAAGTATCGTTGTTAAAAGCTAATAAAGAATCTTTATATATTAATTCTCTGGTATCACTTATTAATTCAGAAAATGTGTTTAATGCAACCAACTGTCTATTAGTGAAAAGTTTATCAAAGGTATCTAGTCCGTATCTTGGGCATCCCATATATTGTGGATGGTTTGATAGTTTTTCATCGAATGAAATATTAGGGATAAGATCTTTTATTATAGTTTCATGTTGCTTTATTGGTGGTATATAAATTTTCCCTTTTTCACCTTCTAAAATAATTGCTTTTAATCTATGTTTTATATTCCCATTCTTTCCTTGTTCTTTGAGATAGTTAAGCGTAATAGGCGTATCAGATATCAAACATCTGCCACCGTTACTTTTGATAGTACCTTCATCTAAGTTATTCATACCTTCTTTATTTATGGTGAAGTCGTAGGTCATGTTTTTTTTGTTTATATTTACTTTAAGAAATATTTGTTGTTTTCTTGAAAGCTCAAATGTACTTATTAACGGTACATAGGTTCCTTTTAATGATGGATTAGGACTCGGAACTATTCTTGTCCAAAGCCATGCAATTACATTAAATTGCTTTTTTATATTATTTATTTCCAATTCAACATTTGGGTACAAATAGCCAATTTCTTCTTTTGCTTTGTTAAATATTAAATTGCCATAATGTTTGATATCTTCAGCTAATCCTTTAAATCCTTGAAAGTTGGATAACCCTTTTTTTATTTCATTTTCCAATCTGTAGTTAGAATTAACGGGTTGAATGTCTGAAAATCCGCTTGGCAACTCTAAAAGTGACTTTCCAATAATTACAGCGATAGGATTAATATCTGATGAATAAGTCTCTAATCCTAACCTTTTAGCTTCAAGCGGTATAGAACCTCCACCAGAAAATGGATCCCAAAATAACGGGAGTTTACCATTAGAAGAAAGTAAAATCTCCTTTTTGGCTCTACTTAGTATTGAACTTTGATTCTTAAATATGTTATCCCAATCTAGCAATTCTTCTATTAATTTAAAAAGTCTGTTTCTTTCTTTTGTTATATCCGTTTGTGTTGGAAACTTATCTGGATGGGAAGAAGGATCATCAACTAGTTGAGCAAATAAAATTGCGCGACATGCTGATAGTGGCTTACGAGACCACCATAAATGTAATGTACTAGGATGTCCATGTCTTATTGATTTTTCCCTTACAGCCTCCTTGTTTATAGCTTCAAGAGGTATCGCTACTTCAATCAATTTTTTTTTATATGTCATAGTGGATCTCCGGCAAGCTCAAGCAATTTGCTCAGATTAAATGTTCTAGTTGTTTCAGCAAAATCAGGTTCACCAAATGAAAATCCTTTGACGTATTTAAGTGTTTTAGGTCCAGTTTCATCTATC
>Ga0209343_10000863_pt1 | contig 42046 bp, 46 predicted proteins | sample RifCSPlowO2_02_FD_184026 | JGI IMG/M metagenome (GOLD analysis project Ga0209343, IMG submission 184026) | Groundwater microbial communities from Rifle, Colorado - Rifle CSP2_plank lowO2_0.2 (SPAdes) (version 2) | ecosystem: Environmental > Aquatic > Deep subsurface > Groundwater | place...
GGTATCGTACCTCGATGAGTTGGATAGCGGAGGCGTCTCGGGTACGGTAACAGGGGCGCTTTCTTATGGTGTTGCCGGGGTAACTGGCACGCTGGAGAGAGATAATGCAGCGCCGGACATAAATGATCTGGTAACGCTTACCGTAGTAGATGGCAATTTGAACACGAATACATCTGCACAGGAATCTGTTGCGGCGGGTTCCCCTTTGTGGAGCGGTACAACCACCAGTAACAGGGGAGACCGTTTAACGGTAAAAGCTTATAGCACAAGCAGCAAAAAAATAAGCCTGTCCCATCCAGATGGCTTTGCTATCGGCACGCAGACTATAAGGATTGCGAAGACAGACAACACCTTGGTGTGGATGGTGCCTTCATCTTTAGCCAGCGTGTCTTCCGACAGGTTTCAAAATTCACTTTCTGCAGGTAGCTCCACTTTCAGCCTCGGCACCGAGTCGGTAAGCACAATCCCACTGGTAAAGGGTAGTTCATCCAATGCAGACTCGTTCCTGGGTTCGGCAATAACCTCTTCATTTGTAGCAACGCTGGACGGGGTGAATAACACGGTAGAAATTTCACCAGATGGAACCCGCTGGGTTTCCATTCCAATTGTGGAAACTGAGGCGAATTCGAGTACCTTTGTAGGGACGATTGGATTTGATACCACTGCCATACGATTGACTACAAATACCTCAATTCTTATAAACAGCCTTATTTCCGATTTTACCGGCACCTCTACTTTATTTTTCCAAGATGGAGACTTGGCAGGAGATGGCTTGCAAACTTTTATAGGTACTGGTTCCGTAATAAGGATTTTTGATGGTTCGACACAAGAGTTTGCAGAGGTTTGCAGTCCAGGACTTACAACGTTGTCGGTAACAAAACTTTCTGATTCGACGGCATTCGACCCTGATAAGACATGGATACAGGTAATCGGAAATGACATGATGACCCAGAGGTTGGATACAGCGTCAGACGGAACGGAGCTTTTCCGTATCGGTGGATACTTCGGTGCAACGTACCGCATACGCTATAATGACGCCGTAGATGCAAGCAATACCTATCTGTGTGGTGATACGCTGGCAGTGACAACATCAAATATGGGTTTTACAACATACACCGGTGCCTTGTCCACAGACATAACGGGAAGTTCCGGGCCCAATGCGTTTGTGGTCGTAACGCTGGTTGATGAGGATCTCAATACTTCTACGAGTTCTAAACAAAGCACGTTCGAAGTGAATTCGACGACAAGCGGCACGGGAATTATTACTTCTCAGAATGAGAATGGTTTAGGATTACCCTCCGGTTCCTCAACAGGAAACGTATCTAGAGGCTTTAAAAACGGGGGTACTGCAAAGATTTTATATGCCAGCACTTTAAGCAATATCCTGAGTCCCACAGCCGACCAATCTTCGAATGGGAACACCATTGACTTTCAATTGGCAGAGACGGATGTCAATTCCGGTACATTTAAAGGCTCATTCCAGTTATCCATTTCTACCTCTACAACGAATACGAATATGGATAGCGATAGCAGTCATGGCGGCATCTTGAAGGTCTCCAACGGTAACTCTGTCTCTGTGTTCTATAGTGATTCGCCAAGCGCAACAACAGAGGACAACTCAGGCAACTACACGGTAACAAGTCCTATTTTAATTGTGGCAGGATTAGGGGTATTAAGCTTGAGCAAAGAGACTGCGTATCTATCAGGGGATACGGTAGTCGCCACGGTTGTAGATGCGGATAGAAATACCAGTTCGAGTTCTGCCGACACACTGACAACGGCTCTAAAGGTAGCCGGTGCGAATTATTCCACAGGAACAGACTTGAATTTGAACCTTGTTGAAAGTGGTGTAAATACAGGCACATTCCTGACAACATTTAAGACGGGGATACAAACCGATGCCACAACTGCTCCACCGGTAATAAAAACTGTGCAGGATGGTGTGGTAAATGTTGTTTACACCGATACGGTCCCTTCTGCATCTTCGGCGACGAAACAAGTGACATTTAGCGCCTTTAATGCTACCGTGTCGTTTGATAAAGATTCGTATATTTTGGGGGATTTTGCAGTCATAACCCTGGCTGATGCGGAGAGAAATACGGACCATACAAACGCACAGACCCTCTTGACTGACGTATTCATCCAGACCACCCCGAGCAACAGTACTAAAATTAGGATGGTTGAATCGGGTGTTGATACAGGGACGTTTTTAGGGTCAATAAAGATTGCTTCCAATGGTGGCACGACAGAATTCAGCCAGATCCAGGCGGTGGTAGGTGATACGTTAAAGATTACTTACAATGATGAGGTAAATACGACCAGGTCTTCAAGGGCGGTGACGGATACGGCTTCTGTGGTTGAGGCTGTAACGCCAACTCCAACGCCCACAATAACGCCGGAGGTATCGCCCACACCGACTACGACGCCAACAGAAACGCCATCAGAGACGCCGACTGCAACAGTAACAGCGACTGCAACGCCGACACCACCACCAACGCCGGCAATTTTAACAGGTAATATTGCGGGCCGAGTAACGGATGCTGTAACAGGGGACGGCATTAATGGCGCAATAATATCCATGATAGGTCAAACCGTTGCTACGACAGGCACGGTGAATGGTATAACGGGTGCATATGTAATTCAAGACATACCTATTGGTGAATATACGTTGACGGCTTCGGCAACTGGTTATCAATCATCATCGCAGGATGTAACGGTAGCATCGGGTGAAACGACAACAGCTAATTTTGCATTAGGGCCTGTAACAACGCCAACTCCAACAGCGACGGCGACGGAAACACCAACGCCAACAGCAACGCCGGTATCATGCGATGTTGCCACGGCAATAACTTCGAGTTCATCTACGGTTACAGTAACGAAGGGTAACAGCACAACAGTCACTGTGACGGTAACAGGCGCAAACGGTTGCGCGGTAGCTAATGATACGGTGAAGGCAACTTCTAATAACACAAGCATAGCGATAGTTTCACCGGCTAAGGCGAAGACAGATGCCAATGGTCAGGCAACATTCACGATTACAGGCAGCAAGAAGGGATCAGCAAAGGTGACCTTCAAGGAGACCACGGCAAACCTGAAGACAAAGGTAAAGGTGCAGGTGACAAAATAGAATATTTCTGAGAAAGTTTTAACTGAGCGGTTAATAAGGTGTGCGTTGCACACATAGATGTGTCGCACACCATGTTTTTTTCTATTGATTAACACTTATCCACACATTTGCGAGTGACCTGGCAATAGGTTTGGTAATATCGTTATCAGTCCAGTACTCCATGTGTGACGCAGGATTCCAGCTAGTAAAAATTCCCCCAACATTAACTTCAATATCTTCTGTTACAGCTTTTCGATAAGCATCATTTAAGGTCTTAAGCGGGTATCCTAAAATATCCTGCTTATCGTAAAAGTTGATCCATTCACCTGTTAAGTTGGAGTAGTGTTTGCGGAGGTTAGTCGAGGGTACTGATATTGGTTTACCAAAATCTTTGTATCTTAGACTCCAGATTGCGATAGGGCTTCCAAATGTATAGAACGATGTAAACGTTTTTCCCATTTCTAAAAGGGTATTTGCAATTTCTTTTTTTACAATGGATGGGATTTTTCTAGTTCCAGGTTGTTGTAAATCATAAAAATAGTTGCTTGCAATTACTGACCCTAAGCTGTGGGCGATAATGCATAAAGGCGCCGTGTCTCCAGCACCTTCAGCGAGTTTTTTAAGTTTCTGGGCAAATATCTTATGTATTTCTTCATAAATATGGGAATCCTTCTTTGTGGGTTGGTAAGCAATGGCATCAGCCCCGAAATCAATCAGAAATTGACGCAGTGTTAACAAATCCATATCACCGCCTCGGTTTAGTCTCTTCCATAGTTCATCTTCAGAATTTTGTAAAACAGGTGCCCAGTATATTGGTTCTATGACTAGTTCTTCAGATGGATTTTGTATTTTATTATTCTTTTTACGTATATGATTTACAAATCTGTCTGTAATTTCCCGGGACATACCATCCGCAAAATATCTATCCTGTTTCCCAACACCATGAATAATTGCAACTGCGATTTTTTGTGACATGGCAACCTCCTGTAATATTCTAGTTGTGAAATAAATTTATGAATTTATTATTTTCTCAACTGTCCATTACCGTAAACAACAAATTTGTATGATGTGAGTTCTTCGAGACCCATAGGACCGCGGGCGTGGAGTTTATCGGTGCTGATGCCAATCTCGGCGCCCATGCCGAATATTATACTAGTTTGCTTGGCAAACATATTTTTAGTATCAGATCTTCCTTATAGTAGTCTTTTGATTATGAATTTTTGTATGTTTTTTATCAATAGACAATTGAAGCTCTTTATGCTCGCCTGTTGCCTCGTTGATAACCAAAAGCTTACCAGTATCCCCACGTTGTAATTGTTCATTTGCATTGAGAAGTTCTATACCGTAAATTGTTCCATCTGGCGCCATATCAACATTCAACTCGTCACTGATTCGTATTGTTTCAACTTCGGCATTCTTTGCATGAAATCTGATATAAGCAATGTTATAACGCGGATCATAAGTAAATCGCATAGTTTGCCTTTCTTTTTTAACTTCAAAAATAACGTGTGATAATAGTAATGACTACCCAGTCACTACCTTCCTGAATAGCATAGACTTCTACCTGTTTAGTTTTATAGTACTTACCATGCCAATTTTTGTCAAAAGGAAAATTGCGTCGAAAACCTGTGCGCTGGAATTTGGCTGGAAATTGTTCGCCGTGTTCTATTGTGGATTTTACTTCATTTTCACTAGCACCTCGCTCCTTAATACGGTCTTGAGCATGGGGATGAAAATGAATGGCCATAATAATCACTTCCTCAACTGCCCATTCCCAAACACCACAAATTTGTATGATGTGAGTTCTTCAAGACCCATAGGACCGCGGGCGTGGAGTTTGTCTGTGCTGATGCCAATTTCCGCGCCCATGCCGAATTCATAGCCATCCGTGAAACGTGTGGAGGCGTTTACATATACAGCCGCAGAATCAACCTCTTTGGTGAATTTCAGCGCATTATTGACATCTTCAGTAATAATTGCATCAGAATGATTTGAACCATATTTTGTTATATGTAAAATTGCATCATCAAGAGAATTTACAACCTTTACATTTAATATCAAGTCGAGATATTCATTGTAAAAGTCCTCTTCAGTTGCTTGTTTTACATTGCTAAGGATTTTACATGTTTTGTTACAGCCGCGTATTTCTACCTTAGCATCAAGTAGTCTTCTTGCTATATTTGGTAAAAATACCGATGCTACCTTTTCGTGAACAAGCATTGTTTCCATGGCGTTGCATGTGGCTGGTCTTTGTACCTTGGCGTTGAAACAGACATCTTCCGCCATCTTCAGATTTGCGAATTCATCCACAAATACATGGCACACGCCCTTATAATGTTTGATTACGGGTATCGTGGATTTTTCAACAACTGCACGGATAAGCGCCTCGCCGCCGCGCGGGATAACGACATCCACATATTGGTCTGCCTTAAGTAGGTAATCAATTGCCTCACGTTCAATAATTTCAACAAGCTGAATGCAGTGCTTATCCAGCCCAGCCCTTTCTAATGCAGAGGATAGTATTTTATATATAGCTATGTTAGAATGAATTGATTCTTTTCCACCCCGCAGTATAACTGCATTGCCAGCTTTAAGACATAGTGCCGCAGCGTCAGCCGTTACGTTTGGGCGCGATTCGTATATGATAACGATAACGCCAATGGGTACACGCACTTTCTGGATTTGCAAGCCATTTGGTCTTGTTCGTTCCCATATTACATCGCCAACAGGGTCTGGAAGATTGATAATTTGTTTGATGCCTTCTGCCATGTCCTTAATGCGGCTGTCTGTAAGGCGCAGACGGTCAATAATGGCATCAGAGAGACCCGCCTTTTGTGCAGGAATAACATCCTTTTCATTTTCTGCTTTTAGCATGGTAGTTGAGGATACTATTCCTTCTGCTATGTGGTTGAGCGCAGTGTTTTTTATTGTGGTGTTAGCTGAGGCTATATTTCTGGATGCCGTTTTTGCATTCTTAACAATTTGAGCGATGTAGCCTTCTATATTCATAGTAATATGAAATCAGGAAATATGCCGATGCAAACAGGATAATAAGGGTTGGAAACTGCCATGGAAAAGGTCCTTCAAACAGAAATGTCTTCCAACGATTCTGTGGTGTTTCTTCTAAAGGTTCTTGTTTTACTACACTTTTTATTTTGAAATTGTATTTTTGATAAATAGTTTCACCGGAGGCTATATAACCCAATTGCTCTCTTGCCTCTCTTTCGATTGTTGTTGGGTCATTCTTTAATGCAAGATACTCCCTTTCTAATTGAGAATTTTCTGTTTCGAACATTTCAATCTGTTTTTCAAGCTTATTTTTTTCATATAACATGGTCAATCTATCTTGCCTGTTCTTGGTGATTATTGAAGAAAACATAATTACCACACATGAGGCGATAAATATCATCAAAGCAGTTTTAATAAAGTAATTGTCTTTAACCGGAGATTGGTTGCTTCCGTTCGTATCCTCATTTGCAGGGAATAAAGAGTTGTTAATTCTGTTTTCCGAATTTTTAATACCCAGGAGATTTTTACTGCCAATTAGGTCTTTTCTTGTAATTTGCATAATTTACCTCCGTATATGGCGTTGTTAGAGAGTTCTTCTTCTATACGAAGAAGTTGATTGTATTTGCAAATACGGTCTGTCCTGCTGAGTGAACCGGTTTTAATTTGTCCGGCATTTGTTGCTACTGCAATATCAGCAATGGAGGTGTCTTCTGTTTCTCCTGAACGATGGGAAATTACTGTAGTATATCCATTAGTTCTGGCGAGTTCGATTGCATTAAGGGTTTCTGTGAGCGTGCCTATTTGATTTACCTTGATCAATATGGAATTCGCCACTCCCTGCTCAATTCCTTTTTCAAGGATTTTTGTGTTGGTTACAAAAATATCGTCGCCAACAAGTTGTATCTTATTACCTAAAATTTTTGTCAACTTTTTCCAGCCTTCCCAGTCTTCCTCCGAAAGCCCGTCTTCTATGCTGCATATCGGGTATTTGTCCAGTAGTTTAGAATAAAGGGCAATTAGTTCGTCGCTTGATTTTTTAGCGCCGCCTTCTGCCCTTAATACATATTTCCCATCCTTATAGAATTCACTAGCGGCTGAATCAAGTGCAAGATAAACATCCTTGCCAGCCGTGTAGCCGGCTTTTTTTATTGCCTCAAGAAGCAGGTCAAGCGCTTCTTCACTGGTCTTTAAGTTTGGAGCAAAGCCCCCTTCATCACCAACATTCGTATTGTATCCTTTGGATTTTAGTACGGAGCGTAAATTGTGAAAGACCTCAGTTCCCATCCGCAACGCCTCAGCAAAACTTTCAGCCTTGATTGGCATAATCATGAATTCCTGGATATCCAGATTGTTATCGGCGTGTTTGCCTCCATTTAAGATATTCATCATTGGGACAGGTAAGACCCTTGCATTTGTTCCGCCGATATAGCGGTATAGGGGGAGACATAGGGCATTGGCAGCAGCTTTAGCAGCGGCAAGAGAAACGCCAAGAATTGCATTTGCGCCTAGCTTGCCTTTGTTGCTTGTTTTGTCTAAGTTTATCAGGAGATTATCAATTTCAACCTGTCTTGTTGCATACATTCCTACCAATTTGTGGGAAATAATTTCATTTACATTTTTAACCGCCGTTTGCACACCCCTGCCCATATAGCGTGAAGGCTTGTCTGTATCCCTGAGTTCAAGCGCTTCTTTTTTACCAGTAGATGCGCCAGAAGGCACTGCAGCACGGCCGATAACCCCACTTTCTAAAACCACATCTACTTCTACGGTTGGGTTTCCCCTTGAATCAAGAATTTCCCTTGCCTTAACACAACTAATAGTAGTCAATGCAGTCTCCTGCTTTATATGTATACCTTTGTAAAAAGGTAGGTTATGGAAATTAAAAAGCGAAAAAAGCGAGTGGTTCTATAGCAGATTTTTTGCAGCTTGTCAACAGATTCTTTTATTTTATGGAAAAGGGTGCTTTTTTTGGTATATTTCATTCAAATTTAATTTTATAAAAATTATTTTTATTTTGATTATGTTTGTTTCTCTGACTAGATACGGCTTAAGAGAGTTAATTATCTTTGGTGTTCCTGTTGCGATTGGCTTAGGCTTTTCAATTGTATTTTTCCCATGGATTATTCCTATCCCGGCATTTTTATTGATGTTTTTATTCAATTTTTTTAGAGACCCGGAAAGGAATCCACCGCATGGTGAGGGATTGATCATTGCCCCAGCAGATGGTACTGTAACGCACATTGTTCCTGTCTTTGAAGATAGTTACTTAAAATGTAATACGACCAAAATAAGTATTTTCATGTCTGTGCTCAATGTGCACGTCAATCGTATGCCTGCGAAAGGATGCGTGGAATTTATAAGACATACAACGGGCAAGTTCCTTGACGCAAGGGATGAGGAATGTTTCAGTAGTAATGAGAATAATATAATTGGTTTATCTTTAATTGGAAGCGATGCAAAAATTGCTGTAAAACAGATTGCAGGAAAAATTGCTAAACGTATTGTGTGTGCATGCACGGCTGGAGATAGGTTTGAACAGGGACAGAGATTTGGCATGATAAAGTTTGGTTCAAGGGTAGAGGTCTTTGTCCCAAATTCAGTTGGATTTGAGGTGGTGGTCAAGGCAGGAGATAAAGTAACGGCAGGAAAGACGGTGCTTGGCAGGATGCACAAAAGCGGTCAATAGAGTTTATTTAAAATGTAGTGAAAAATGCAAAAATAAGAATGCAAAATAACAAATTAAAGATAAAAGATGTTTTTAGTTTTGGATTCTGACGCCTGTCTTTTAAATTCTAAATAAAATATATGTTTACAGGCATTATCGAATACTTAGCAACCGTAAAAAAAATATCCCTTAAAGCAGGGGGGGCAGAAATATTTTTAGATATAGGGGATTTTGGCAAAGACTTCAAGCTTGGGGAAAGTATAGCCATTAATGGCGTATGCCTTACGGTAAAAGAAGTTAAAGGTACTGTTGCCGGTTTTGATGTATCCAGTGAAACCCTCAAAAAAACCACGTTAGGAAAATTACGCAATACTGAGAAAGTTAATATTGAAAGGGCATTAAAGGTAGGCGACAGATTAGGAGGACACTTTGTTACAGGTCATGTGGATGGTATTGGCATCATAAAAGAAAAGAAACAATATGCAGACCAGTGTACAATGTTCTTCTCGGTCGAAAAGAGGTTCACCGACATGATGATTGAAAAGGGTTCTGTAGCTATAGACGGTATCAGTCTTACAATTGTTGATGTTGTGGGTGGTGTTTTTTCTGTGGCATTGATTCCGTATACATTGACTTTGACTACCATGGGATTTAAGAAAGTGGGGGATCAGGTGAATATCGAGATTGACATGTTAGGAAAATGGGTTAAAAAGATTCTTAAAAAAGAGAATGATGGTGATATTACATGGGAACAATTAACTGAACAGGGGTTTTAATAGTGGGCATCATTACGATTTTGCGAATTATTTTAAGACAAAAAGTATATTATGAAAAAAACTAAAAAGTCTAAATTGCTCATCGGAGTTACGATGGGTGATCCATGCGGGATCGGACCTGAGATTATCTTGAAGGCAATAAAATCCCCTGCAATCAGGAAGATTGCCAGTTATGTAATTATCGGCAATAAAGGCGTATTTGATAAGACTGCAAGGGCATTGAACATCCCGATGGAGTATTCAACGATATCCCATATTTCGGATATCGGGGGCTTAAAAACATCTGTTTTTTTGTTGCCCACAGGTGAATTCAAATCGGGTCTTATGAAATTGAAGAGGGCTACCGCTGAAGGTGGTGAATTATCAGTTCAATGTGTAATCAGAGGAATTAATCTTGCTATGAGTGGACATATTGATGCCCTAGTTACAGCGCCAATCTGCAAGGAGGCTATTCATTTAGCCGGATATGGTTATCCGGGACATACGGAGATGCTCAGGATTTTTTCAGGTGCCGGGCGAGTCGTTATGCTTATGGTGGGTGGAAAATTGAGGGTTGCTTTTGTAACCACACATATTGCACTGAAAGATGTACCTCAGTCAATTACAATTGAGGATGTTTTGGAAACAATAGTTATAACAGATAGTGGGCTCAGGCAATATTTTGGTTTAAAAAAGCCGAGGTTCGCTGTTTGCGGATTAAATCCACATGCGGGAGAGGAGGGTATATTTGGCGATGAGGAAAGAAAGGTCATTATTCCAGCAATTGAAAAGGCAAGGGAGAAGGGTATTATGTGCGATGGTCCTCACTCTGCAGATACCGTATTTTATAAGGCATTTAAGGGTACGTACGACGTAGTTGCAGCCATCTATCATGACCAGGGTGCAATCCCTCTGAAATTGCATGCCTTTGAAACTGGAGTAAATATCACATTAGGAATTCCGTTTGTTCGCACATCGCCCGACCATGGTACTGCTTACGATATAGCTGGTAAAGGCATTGCAAACCCGAGTTCAATGATAGAGGCAATTAAAACGGTGGTAAGGATGGCAAAGGCGTAGAAACTATTTTTGTGTTGCCTTTACAACAAACTTTCAAGAAAAAAGACTTGACCTCTCGATCTTTCCATGTACAGCGTATAAAATTGTCAACAACGTTTATTTGCGTTGTGACACTGTTTACCTCTAGCAGCAGGCAAAACGATTTACCTTTGACATGTGTAACTAATTAGGTTACACTGATTCAATGATCAAAAGTTTTGTGCACAAAGGGCTTGGAAATTATTTTTATACAGGAGTTAAAAAGGGCATACAAGCCAAACATGCACAAAAGCTGGCCGATATTCTTGATAGACTGGAAGCCTCAGGTGATGTAAGAGATATGAAATACCCTGGTTCTGACTTACATCAGCTTAAAGGTAAAATGAAGGGTAACTGGGCGGTAAAAGTATCAGGAAATTGGCGGATTGTTTTTAATTTTAAAGAAGGCGATGCGTACAATGTTGATTATATAGATTATCATTAGGAGGATTGAGAAATGAGAACTAGATCTCCAACACATCCAGGCGGTATATTGAAAAGACATTATTTAGAGCCTCTGAATTTGACAGTTTCAGAATTTGCAAAATCACTTGGAGTTTCAAGAAAAACACTATCCAGGATTGTTAACGAACATGGTTCAATTACCCCGGATATGGCGCTACGTCTATCAAAGGCGTTCAGCACAACACCTCAGCTGTGGCTAAATTTGCAGCAAAATTACGATTTATGGCATGTTTCCCAAAAATCTCAGGAATGGAAAATGGTTGAAACAATAGCGGTATAAAATCAACATCGCAAGGGAATTCCAGAGACAGCATATTTAATTATTGATTTTGTTTTATAAATAGTTAAGATTTGGTCTTGTTCCAGACCGCTCGCACGGTAGTTCCAAGAAAAATAGGAATCTACAAAATTAAGCATGGTGTCCCAGCATACAGAATTACAGCATTTCAACTTAGCATTTTTGTAATATGAATAATTGAAAAGAATGAATGAAAACACTCGAAGAGATTCAAAGACAGTTATCTTTAGGAGAGTTTGATTTCAGCCGACATGCTTTAAAACGAGTAGTTGAACGCAATATCAGCGAGTTGGAAATAAAAGAAGCTGGAAGAAATGCAAAGATAATTGAAGATTATCCAGACGATAAATATACACCCAGTTGTTTGCTTTTAGGCTTCACTGAAACTGGACGCCCATTACATATACAAGCATCATTTGGTGATACAGAATTCGTAAAGATTATTACACTTTATGAACCAGGTGAAGATGAGTGGATTGACTATTCTAAACGGAGGTAAATATGTTTCGTTGTCATGTATGTGGTTCAAAAGAGACAAAAAAAGAATATGTTAACGAGATATTTCAGATTGATAATAAGCCTATTCTGGTAGAACATATTCCAGCAGTGGTCTGTGTGCGCTGTGGTGAGGAAACTTTTAGTCGGGAGACAACAGAAAGAATTCGACAAATGGTACATGGTGAGGCAAAACCTGTAAAATCAATTTCCATGGAAGTATTTACTTTTATATGAAAAGTAAAATGGGAAAGGCAGTTTATTGCCTAACAACCTCTTACAGCTAACCTCGCAAAGCTCGGCAGCACGCAATTCCAGGGACACTGTATTAGTTATTGATTTTGTTTTAAAAACAGTTAAGATTTGGCTATGTCCCAGACCGCTCGCACGGTAGTCCAAAGGGGAATAGGAATCTACAAAATTAAGATAGTGTCCCCAAAATTCCCTCAATTTAATTATACTTGAAAAATGAAATAATAAGTAGTAGCTTTTAGGCCACATAGAGAGACACTAGTTTTCACAAACGATGTAAAATAACATAATAATTGGGAAGTCTAATATAAAGTTAGGTGTTAAATCTCATTAAAAAAAGGTAACCATTATGGATGGAATTTCATTTGATACTTCAGAAAAAACAATTCAAGATATAGCCAACTTATTCAAGTCATATACAAAAAACAAACAAAGACATTTAAATTTATCTCCCGGTTTTCAGAGAGAATCCGTTTGGACACATAAAGATAGGCAAAAGCTAATTGATAGTATTCTAAGAAACTATCCAATTCCAGCTATATTTTTGTATCGTCGTGAAGAAAATGGTGAAATTGTTTATGATGTTGTTGATGGAAAGCAAAGAATAGAAACTTGTTTGATGTTTATGGGATTAATAAGAGGGAAACAATTTTTAGCAAAAGTTCAATTACCAAATAAGGATGACCGAGAATGGATTAGTTATAAGATACTTCAAAGGAGAGAAAAGCAATATTTACTTACTGGTTATAAAATAACTACAATTGAAGTTAAAGGCGACCCATCTGATGTTATTGAATTATTTGTAAGAATAAACTCGACTGGTAAGGCATTAACTCCTGCTGAAAAGAGACACGCTAAATATTACCACAGCCCTTTTTTAAAATCTGCTGGTAAACTCGCTAATAAATTTGAATCTTATTTCCATGAAAATAAAATTGTTACTGAAGCACAAATTACACGAATGAAACATATTGAACTTATATGTGAATTGATGATTTCAACATATCAAGGTGATATTATCAATAAAAAGGCTGCTTTAGATAAAATGATGGACGATAAAAGTCTTTCTCTCGTAAAAGCAAAATCAATTGAAACTAGAATTATAACAATATTAAATCGAATAAAAAAAATCTTTCCAAACATTAAACATACTCGTTTTCACCAGCTTTCGGACTTTTATTCTCTCGCGATTCTTATTTATAAATTTGAAACAGAATATTTAATATTGACTGATAATAAAAGAAATAAATTAGCCTCGGATTTATTAGTAGCATTTTCTAATGGCGTTGACCAAACAAGAATATTACAAAAGAAAGTCGAAGGTATACCAATTAATTTAGAAAAATGTCGTGAGTATTTATTAACAGTCCTTCAAGCTACGGATGAAATATCCCAAAGAAGAAAAAGAGAGGATATTTTAAGAGCATTACTTGAAAGTATTTTCAGAAGGAAAGATAAAGAACGTTTATTTAGTGTTGAACAAAGAAGAATTCTTTGGAATACATCTGAAGAACGTCTTTGTAGTCGATGTGGTAAACCGGTTACTTGGAGTGATTTTACAGTAGACCATATTTTACCTTTTAGTAAAGGTGGTGAAACAAAATTGCGTAATGCAGCGATAATGCATCGTTCTTGTAATTCAGCTAAAGGAAATAGAAAAATTAAATTACATAACACCTAACAAACACATCAAACCGACAAGCTAGTACCGGTGTACTGATTAAAATTGAGAAGTTAAATTCGACGGAAGAAAATATAGCACGGATTGATGCGTTAAGCAGAGGTTTTGGAATAGGTCTGCTTCTTTTTGACAACGGTAATTCTAAAACACCTCAATTTGAAATAAGAGTCAGGGCAGCCAAACATGAACCAGATATGTTCTATGTTAATAAATATATGAAACTTGTTGAAGATGATTTATTTTCCTGATTGACAAACAATAGCAACAATTTTATCTCTTTTAATAAGTTATAAAGATCTATATCCAAATACAATCGCAATCCTTTTGTTTAAAGAAACAAGCGGACAAACTAGCGAAAATATATTGTGAAAAGGGAATCGTACCTTCCAATTTTATGTCCGATGCCCTTCATATTGCTGATGCTTTGGTAAGTTACAACTTCGAGCATATTGTAAATCTTGAAACCATAATTAAGGTAAACGAAGTAAACAAAGCACATAATATGAATGAAATTTTTGTATGTCAACCTCAGGATGTGATAATTAGTGACGATTAAAGAAAAGATATTTCCTTGCTTGAGTTGTAAATCTGATACCGGCTGTCCTAACAAGCTTATATGCGACGAATGCAGAACAATACGCAAACAAAAAAGAACCTTGGTTCGAGGACAAAAGGTTCCAAAGAAAAACAGCAAGCTTCACCTAATCAAGGGAATTATCTCTGAATATACATTCACAAAGCTTAATAATCTTAAAGAGTATATATTAGAAATTGAGTTAAAATTTAAAGAGGATAAAAAACGTTTAAATAAAAGATACTATGACAATATCAATGGATACGGACAAAACAAGGAAATATTAGATGACATAATTGAATTTTATTACGAGGATCATTACAAAATCGAAAATATATTTTTAAGAATATTCCATTATACCTCTCTTGTTGCAACCTACTCATTCTTAGAATCATCATTGCATTCACTATGTAATCATTTACATAAAATGAAAAATTTGTCATTAGAATTGGCTGATCTAAAAAATGATGGAATAGAGCGAGCAAAGGAGTATCTTATAAAGGTTTGCCATATTAATTTTCCTGAAAAATCGCACGAATGGTTAGAGATTCAAAAATTAAATAAGGTTAGAAATTGCATTGTTCATGCAGAAGGTAATATAGAAAAAGTAATAAGCAAAAAAAAGATATGTAATATTGTTAAAAACACACCCGGATTAAAGATTGTAAATAAACGTTTTATCGGAGTGGAGGTATCCTATTTAAACTCGGTCATTAAAAATATAGAAGAATTCCTATCAAAACTGTATGATATAGCATTTCAAGTAATATAATAGATTTTCTATTAACTCGGAGGGAAAGTATGCGGTCGCGTCTTGATTTGTGATTATTATTGACCTTAAATGTAGTTTTTCAAAAATCTGTTCGTGTCAAATATCCCACTAAATCCTCTCGCTCGGTCGATCCTTCGACAAATATTCGACTGCACAGAACAACAGCACAAAATCAATTCCGATCCGTTTAACGAGTCGTTTCTTAACAGTTGCAATTTTAGCTTTCGACCCCGGCTTTAACGCATTTCATAAGGTTCAACTGTATTCTGTAATAGTTACAAAAGTTGAAATACTGGCACTTGAATAGTTTTATATGAGCGATGTCGTTCGATGGTGATTTGGAGTTTATCAACGGTTTCGGGGGAAAAATATTCTTCATTACAATTTTCACATACCTCTGATGGGACATTCTCAACTGCAACCAGTTCTCCACGATACCATTGAGTATAAGTAATATATTTCTGGGTGGTTTTCCCATGACATACAGAACAGGTATTCATAATCTATTTTCTCCTTATTCTATTATCAATAAGTTTTTCTCTATGTCAAATGTAAATAATGGGAAGAGAATAGAGTTGCGTCTTGATTTGTGATTATTATTGACCTTAAATGTAGTTTTTCAAAAATCTGTTCGTGTCAAATATATCCCGAAAGCCCATTATTCGACTGCACATATCAACGGCACAAAATCAATTCCGATTTGGTTTCGGAGTAATTGCAGTTGAGGGCGGCAGAATCGGGAAAATAATCTCAGGTTGATCTCCTGTTAAAGTCTTTAGAAATGCAACAATTTTATTTGTTTCGCTCTCCGGAAGCGTCACTCCAAGCTGATATTCTGCCATGGTATTAACTGCTTCGTTCAAATTCCATGTGCTTGCATCATGAAAATAAGGCGCCGTTAGTTCAATGTTTCTTAGCAAGGGCACTTTGAATACGTATTTATATTTCTCATCTTTTGTTACGTTGTACCTGCCGAGGGTTTGAGTGTCTTTATCGTATGGTTTTGCAATTCCAAATTTCTGAAAAGAGGTTCCGCCCACGCCAAAGCCGTTATGGCAGATTATACACCCTTTACTTTTGAATAGTTCGTACCCTTCCTGCTCCTCTTGAGAAATTCTATCGTAGCCTCTGAGCCACAAATCAAACCTTGAGTTTGGCGTGGTTAGTGTCTCTTCAAACGCTGAAATGGCATCAGCAACGTTATCAATGGTAATATTCTCGTCTTTATACACCTCTTTAAACCACTGTACATATTCAGGTATTGATTGCAATATGCTCACGGCAAGCTCATGGTTTGAAGCCATTTCCATGGGGTTGGCTATGGGACCTTTTGCCTGTTCTTTTAAGTCCTTTGCGCGCCCATCCCAAAATTGTGCCAGATTGAATTTTGCATTGAGGACGGTAGGTGAGTTTATCGGACCAAACAGCCATTTATGCCCGATAGAGCTTGGCAAATTATCTGCGCCGCCTGTTGAAAGGTTATGACAGGAATTACAACTGATCCAGCCAGATTTGGACAATCTGGGCTCAAAAAACAATTTCTTTCCTAAGTCTATCTTTGCCATGTCGTAGTCGAAGCTGATTGGGATTGGCTGGATAGGTTCTTCTGAACGTGCTAATACAGCCCTCATACTTCCACCTCTACTGCCATAACCCATATCAATCAAACCCCCCGCAATAGTAAATGCCGGCATCACGCCATTGATAACGACAGAAGCCAATAAACAGCTAATCGCAGTGAATTTCATTATCTTCATTTGCCATCCTTTATTAGTGAATGATTGGAGTGTATACTTCTTATTTACCCCGTAGGAGTGTCCATGCGACAGTACGGGATGATAAAATTAGAAAACTTACGCTTTTTTGCCCAAGGTTTAACACCCCGCGAAGATTCTAACGGGGTTTACGGTTTTGCAAAAAACCTTGCTATTATTTCTTGCGCGGCATAGCCGCAACCAAAACAGAATATCTAAACAGTAAAACATGCAAAGTCCTAAATCCGAAACAAATTGTAATATCAAATGAAAGAAATTAAAAACGAAGTTTGGAACATTTGAATTTGTAATTTTGAAATTGTTTCTAATTTTGGATTTAGTGCTTCGGATTTGGCAGTTTTTAATGAACAAAAACTTGCAAAAAGCGAAGTTTTACATGCTATTTCTTAAATGCAATAATATGTATAGCATGTAAAATTGTCAACAGCATTTATTTGTGTTGTAATTCCAGTAAAGTATCTAAAACCATTTTTAAAAAATGGATTGATGGTGAAATATGTATACGGTATGATTGTGTTTTAAAATGTGCTATATTTTAACGTATAGAAATTTCAAACTATTGTTCCTCCCCCTTGATGGGGGAGGCTAGGTGGGGGTGAAAACCCGCCCTTTGTCCCTCCCATCGTTCGACTGAGCGTTCGTCTGAGCTCACGCCGAAGACTCACGACGAAGTCAAGGGAGGGATTGTCTTTGATTCATGTAGTCTCCGAAGGCCTAATTTAAACCTTAATAATTTCAATTTGCCAAAGAACGATGCAAAAATGACTGAATTCCATTCGAACCTTTTCGCGTGTTTTGTGGGTAATAGCCCAATTCTATAAATTCAATAATAACCATGTTTATAAAAGACCTGAAGACGTGTAAGGAAATTATAGCTGGAGATAATACTATTCTCTGTGAGCTTTTGCATCCTGATAAGGCAGACCTGAAACTTCGGTATAGTCTGGCGCATGCAGTTTTAAAACACGGTGGCACTTCTTTAAGACATAAACTAAAGAGTGCCGAGGTTTATTACATTCTGGATGGCGAAGGGATTATGCATATTAACGACGAGCATGCAAAGGTGTGTAAAGGACAGGCTATTTATGTGCCCCCGGATTCAATTCAGTTTATCGAAAATACAGGTCGAACTGATTTGAAATTTTTATGTATTGTTGAACCTGCCTGGAGGAAAGAAGACGAAGAAATAATGTAAATGTTATATTAACACCGCAGAGACGCTGAGGGTGCAGAGTATGGATATAAATAAATTAACTCAAGAAACAATTGGAGCCGCAATTGAAGTTCATCGTGCTCTTGGACCGGGTTTATTAGAGTCTGCTTACGAGGAATGTCTTTGCAGAGAACTTACAATACGAAATATTTCGTTTGAACGTCAGAAACCTTTTGCCCTTGGAATATAAAGGGTTTAAACTTGGGTGTGGATATCGCATTGATTTGTTGGTGGCTAGAACTGTTGTTGTAGAGGTAAAGGCTGTCGAGGTTCTTCTTCCCATACACGAGGCACAACTTTTGACATATTTGAAACTGGGAGGATGGAAGTTGGGATTACTCATAAATTTTAACGTTCCGGTGCTAAAGCAAGGAATTAAAAGACTAGTGCTGGGTTTAGAAGAGTAATTTTTCTCGGCGTTCTCTGCGCCTCTGCGGTGAATTAATACACTTAAAATATTCATTTAAACTCATGCCACAAAATGAAATAAATTTCATCCCGCATACCCCTGCTGTGCTGAAACAAATTTTGAAAAAAAGGGGTATAGTCTTAAACAAAAGGTTTGGACAGAATTTCCTGATTGACCAGAATATATTATTATCTATTCCTGATATTGCTGAAATCAAAGACAGCGACGTTGTATTGGAAATAGGTACGGGGACTGGTGGGTTAACTAGATTACTGGCTGAGAGGTCAAGGCATGTATTTACAGTAGAGGTGGATAAGGGATTATTTGAGCTGTCAACTGATATACTCAGTTATTATAAAAATGTTACAGTGTTAAATGCAGATATTTTAAAAACAAAGCATGAATTAAATCCGGAGATTATATCGTTAATATCTGGTTGGTTAAATAATTCTGGTCAAACCCATATAAAGATAGTTTCTAATTTACCCTATAACATCAGCACACCGGTAATTATTAATTTTCTTGAGAGTAAATTGCCTGTAGTTTCTATGATATTAACGCTCCAGAGGGAGATTACTGACCGTTTGAAGGCTATTCCGGGAACAAGGGAATATGGCATATTATCTATAATCGCTCAATTGTTCTCCGATGTGAAGGTAGTAAGAACATTGCCGCCTGAAGTATTTTGGCCAAGACCGGATGTTTATTCTGCGATTGTTAGAATTATTGTGAACCGGGAGAAATATGCAGACAGGATGCCAGATTATTCAACTTTTAGAAAGGTAATTTGGGCTATTTTTACGTCAAGACGTAAAACCTTACTCAATAGTTTAGAGTATTTGGGATTGCATGTATCCAGAGAATCTTTGAAAAAAGTCATAGACGAGGTGCATTTAAATGAGCGTATTCGTGGAGAGGTTTTAAGCATTGAACAGTTGCTACAGCTTACAGAGAAAATTTATAAGCTATCGGAACAAACATTCAATGTGAATTATACAAAAACATAAGTATTATGTTGTCCCGTTAACTACCACATCAAACGTGCATCCTAAAAGTCTTGAGGCGCGTCGGCAGGCGACCATACGGGCTGTGAAGATTTCAAAATATTCCACAAGGTCAGATATATCCCTGTCAATATCAAGTTTGAGTGTAATAACCTTCTTTTGAGCATCCATTTGAAGTTCCGATTTTGTTACTGCATAATTGACACGGTCGTGTATATCAAATTTAATTTCTTTTACACTGCGAACCCTGGAGCGATGGACGTCAGATTTATCTGCGATAATGAGTGCCGCTGATACAGGGCTTATTGCATCGCAGGCGCCTTCATCGTGGTTTCCTATCGCACTCATAACAAGGACGCGATCTTCAACGCACATACCTAATTCTTTTAGGAACTGGCTTGCGAGAAAGGCGCTGGCTTCCGGATGGGAAGGGCGGTTAACAACATTCCCAATATCATGAATATAACCTGCAATAGCCGCCAGCTCACACGTGTTTTCATCGTAGCCGAGTTCTTTGAGGATTTTATGCGCATTTTTTGCTACATAATTTCCGTGTCGTTCTCCGTGTTCTGTATAGCCTATAACTCCCAGAAATTCATTTGCCTTTTTAATATATACTTTAACATCTGGATGATTTTTTACTTGTTCTAGTGTAATCATTTCTTTATCCTTTTCCACGCGGTGCTGTCCGGTTTATCATCAAGGGCAATGCCTATTTCAGTAAGTTTATTCCGTATAAAATCGGATAGTTGCCATTGTTTAGCCTTGCGCAGTTCATTGCGGGTATCAATGAGCACTCGCATAACATTATCCAGCACATCCGCTTCCCCTTTTTGTGCGGATTTAAAGGTTTTAGGAATGATACCCAGTATAACACCACCAAGCTGCTGATAAAGTGAATCAATATCCTCTAAGCATTTCTTGCTGATTTCTTGTCCTGAATTTAGCAATGTATTGACTTCTTTTGACAGGTCAAAGAGTACGGCAATGGCTTCGGATGTATTAATATCTTCATCCATTGCCTCTAGAAATAATCTCTTATATTTTTCTAATTTATTGTAGATTTCGGGGGGAACGGAACTGTCTTTTGCAAGATTCACTCGCTCTCTCAAATTTATGATTGTGTTATGCAAACGCTCAAGTCCCTTATCTGCGGCGTCAAGCGCTTCGTTGCCAAAATCCAATGGGCTGCGATAATGTGAATTGAGGATAAAGAATCGTACGGTTAGGGGGTTATATTTTTTGAATGCTTCTTTGAGTGTAATAAAGTTACCAAGTGATTTTCCCATTTTTTGGCCATTTAACGTGACCATATTGTTATGAAGCCAGTATCTGACAAATGGCTCATTATTAGCCGCTTCGCTTTGTGCAATCTCACACTCGTGATGTGGAAAGATGTTTTCGAGGCCACCGCCGTGGATATCCAGTGTTGTTCCAAGATATTTCATTGACATGGCGGAGCATTCAAGATGCCAACCGGGAAATCCTTCTCCCCAGGGGCTTTTCCACCGCATGATATGGCCTGGTTCCACCTTTTTCCAGAGGGCAAAATCGGATGGATGCCGCTTTTCCGGATTTATTTCTATGCGAGCGCCTGCCTCGAGTTCTTCCTGTTTGCGCCCTGAAAGTTTGCCGTATTCACTGAATTTCTGGACATCAAAGTAAACAGATCCGTTTGACGCATAGGCAAACCCTTTTTCAATCAACTTTTCTACAAGCTCGATTTGTTCGGGTATGTGTGCTGTTGCCCGTGGTGAGATATCGGGTCTCAGGTTATCGAGAGCATCCATGTCTTCAAAATAACTTCGTGTATATATCTCTACAAGTTCCATGGGTTCTAATCGTTCTTTCTGCGCTCGCTTTAGTATTTTATCCTCACCTGCATCGGCATTATCGGTTAAGTGTCCAACATCTGTAATATTCTGAATATATCGGACTTTATAGCCAAGATACCGAAGATACCTGACAATCACATCAAAACTAACATAGCTCTTTGCGTGTCCAATATGGGGGTGGTCGTAAACAGTCGGACCGCATACATACATATTTACTTGTCCCTCATGAAAGGGTACAAATATTTCCTTTTTTTTAGTCAATGAATTGTAAAATTTTAGTGCCATAGACCTCTTTCTTAAAATTCAAATATTTTCTGTAAGTATTAGCCGCGAATTAACGCGAATCTACACGAATATTGTAAAAACCACATGCTTAATTATTTTAATTTATCTTATTCTTCATTCTCCCATTTCTCCTGAATCTTAGCTTTTTTTTATTCGTGTTCATTTGTGTTGATTCGTGGCTAAAAAGTTATCTCTTAACAAAAAGAAACCGCTCAATCCTCTTCTTACAAATATTAATGCCTAATATATTGATAATGCTATGAAGTTCAGGCCCGTGTTCTTTGCCAGTCAGGGCAATACGTATAGGGAGATAAAGTCCTTTCCCTGTTATTTTTGTTTTTTCGTGTACAATTGTCAATATTTCTTTAAAAATTTGAGGAGAAAATGTATTTAGTTTCTGAAGTTCCTGATAAAATGAAACGAGTACACTTTTTGATATTTCAGATGATAAAAACTCAGCATGGGTATGGCTGATCATAATATCCTTGAAAAAAATATCAGCTTCCTGAATGATTTGTGAGATGCAGGATATATTGTTCTTTGTTGCGTCAACAATCAATCTTAGTCTAGTTTTGTCAATTTTATTTTCATCTGCAGGAATGAAACCAGCCGTTTGCAGGTAGGGTATAGCTAGTTCCGTAAGCGTGTCTGTGTCTGCTTCACGGGTATACTGCCCACACAACCAGTCTAGTTTATGATGATCAAATACAGAGGACGCCTTACTCATATCGCTTATTTCAAATGTTTCAATAATATCATCTACCTTGAATTTTTCCTTTTTATTTTTAGGCGACCAGCCGAGGAGCATCATATAGTTAAGGAGCGCTTCTGGCAGATAACCCAATTTTCTGTATTCTGAGATGGAAAATGCTCCATGGCGTTTGCTTAGCAGGGTTCGATCGGTTCCCATGGTAAGTGATAAATGAGCAAATTGTGGAGGTTTTCGCTTCAAGGCATTAAAGAGTAATATATGACAAGGTGTGTTTGATAGATGGTCCTCTCCACGTATTACATGTGTAATTTCCATTAATGTATCGTCAACCGCCACGGCAAAATGAAAGGAAGGCGTTCCATCAGACCGCATGATTACAAAATCACCTACCAGATTCATATCAAACTGACAAGTACCACGGATCAAATCGTCGAAGGCAATCAATTCGTCAGGTACTTTAAAGCGGATAGTGTTGTTCATTCCTGATGTTTCAAATGCTTTTATTTGGGAATCATTTAGATTTCGGCAGCGATTATCATATCGAGGCGGCTTTCCTGATAATCTTGCAATTCTTCTTCGTTCCTCTAGTTCCTCTTGGGTGCAATAGCATTTATATGCCAGTCTATCATTTAAAAACCGCTGGCAGATTTTTTTATAAATGTGCAGTCGTTCTGATTGTAAATAGGGGCCTAACTGCCCGTCCACATCGGGACCTTCCTGCCAAGCTAGCCCCAACCAGTGCAGGTCTTCTATAAGTTGTGTTGTGAACTTTTTTTCAGAACGCGCAATATCTGTATCTTCGATTCTCAGGATGAATGTGCCATTATGCCGTCTAGCAAATAGCCAGTTGAAAACGGCTATGCGTGCATTACCGATATGTAGTAATCCTGTAGGTGAAGGAGCGAAACGAACGCGTACCATAATTATTATGTGATATTTAAAAAAATTATATTAATACCTTTTTTGTGCAGCAAAAATGTCTTGAAGTGTTTTATCTGGACTTTCATCTCTGCCGCACCAGTTTCCGTAAATAATATCAATGATTTCGAGGTTGTTTTTATTATATGTGTCTTTTAACCATTTTTCATCTATTCCTATAAAGCGTTCTGTAATATCCCCGTCCCTTGTCCAGTAATTTCCGTATTGAAAATTTAATAGTTTATGACACTGCTTTAAAAGCGCTTTATTACTGATACCTTTGCTGTCTAAAAACAACGATTCGTTATTTACTATAAAATATGTCGCCAACACGATGCCTCCCGGCTTTAGCACCCTTCTTATCTCAGATAAATAATGAGACATTTCGGATGGTAGTAAATGGGTAAAGATTGAATTTAGATATACGATGTCAAATACATTATTATCGAACGGGAAAATATATTCAACAGTTTTATACTTACCATCAGGATTATAATAAGAATGCCACAGGTCCGCATGAATAAAGGTAAAGTTGTTATGCTTTTTACCTACGGAATTCTTCCAGTATTCAACGTAATTTTTATTTACTTCGAATGTGGAATATGTACCTTCTTTCAGAAAAGGCACAAGAACTGATACCAGTTTGCCACCCCCGCATCCAATATCCAAGATATTACTTCTGGAATTCAGATTTGCATATTTAATTAGTCTTTGTAGTTGGACGTGTCCATCTGTCAGGAATTCCTTAATGTGTCTTGAACGCCTCAGATGGCGCGGCGGTACGATTCTCTTGTAATATATTAAACGATGGAAAAAACCTTTTAGTGAATTAAATATAGTCATTAATAATTTTTTATTGATAAGGTAAAATTTAGCAAAGTTTCTGTTGCAGGGTATTATTCTTGCGATTTTTTATTTACTGCTGGTATATCCAGTCCAGAGGTACATGGGTTTGATAGTATTCTGTTCCTGAAGTTGTGATATGTCGAATAAAATTGTATTTCTGTAAAATATTCTTCGTGACATCATGCCAAATAAATCAGCGAGGCCATATTGTTTTTCGTATCTTACTATAGTTGCCTCAGTGAGCCCTGCAAGTTCTTTAACCTGATTAATGGCGTCTTCCATGTAGCCCAATTTATCAACCAATCCCTTTTCAAGCGCCTGTTTGCCAGTATAAATTCTTCCATCAGCGATCTTCTTTACAGCCTCAATATCAAGCTTTCTGCCGATTGAAACAATGTTTACAAACTGCATATGCAGTTCATCAATAATATTTTTTAAGATTGTTTGTTCTTCCTGGGTCATCTGTTTGAGAGGCGAACCGATTTCTTTCATATTTCCGGATGTAATGGAGTTATCCTTTATCCCGTATTTGTTAATGAGGTCTGCCACATTTATTAATGGCATAATTACTCCGATACTGCCTGTAATTGTGGTCGGATGCGCCACTATAGCGTCAGCGGCTGCAGAGATATAGTAACCGCCTGAAGCAGCCACATCCTGCATATAGACAACAACCTTTTTATTTGAGCCTGTTTTGAATTTTATGATTTGATTGTAAATAACATCGCTTGCTGTAATGCCACCGCCTGGACTATCCACCTCCAGCAGAACTGCCTTGACATGCGTGTCGTTATTTGCCTGTTCCAGTTGTTGTTTTATCACTTCAACAATACTAGGTTTTTCAATAAACAGACCTTCTGCTGATTCATTAGTTAATATGCCCTTAACAGGGATTATGGCAATCTTGTTTTCGCCGCTCCCTTCAACAAAAGTTTCTGAAATTTGTATCCTACCTTTTGTATCAGTACTGCTTGCAATAAAAGCCCTGTTCAGGAAGAGTGAACCAATAAAAAGAACAAATAATAGAAGGGAACATAAGAAAAAAAACGAGGCAGATCCCACGGCTATCCAGAAACCCGCCCCTCTGTTTTTTTTTACATAAATGGGCTGCCCTATCATGTGTGATGGAATATCTGATTTTACGTCTGTCACTATTCTTTTTCCTCACAAATACATGGAATATTACTACAAACGGGGCATCCTGACGTGTACTTAATGATAGTTTCTTCCATTCTGATGCCTGAGAGGCTTGCAAGGGTAAATAACCATGCAAGCACATCTGCAAATTCTTTTTTCATATCTTCCTTATTATTTTCCCTCAGTGCATGTGAGAGTTCACCAACCTCTTCTGTAAACCACATGAAGGTTTTTGATAGACCACGCCTAGCGTCCTTTTTTAAATAAGTATCTTCAATGAGTTTTTGGAATTTTTCAATTTCCATAGTGTTATAAGTCTTCGATATCAAGAAGCTTGTTATATTGCCATTCGGGAATGAGTGTATGTTCTATACCCATGGAATCAAATATTTTGGATACTATGAAATCAACCTGGTCTGCGATAGTTTTGGGATGGTGGTAGAATCCTGGCATTGCAGGCAAGATGCATACACCATTGGAAGACAATTTCAGCATGGCTTCCAGATGAATAGAAGATAGGGGGGTCTCTCGTGGTACGAGTATAAGCTTACGGCTTTCTTTAATTGTAACACTTGCTGCACGCTGAATTAGGTTGTTGGAAATACCATGTGCAATAGAGCATAAGGTATTCATACTGCAAGGGACGATAACCATTGCCTTAACAGGGTATTGTCCACTGGCAATGGTTGCGCCAATATCGGAGTTATTATATAAAATGATGTTGTCTGTAGTGTAACCTAGAAATTCTACAATATTTGATTGTTTGAGGTTGATGTCAATTCCAAGCTCTTGTTTAATGATTATGTTTGCGGCTTCTGAAATTACAAGGTGGACATTGTATTCCTTTCTACAAAGGATTTGTAATAAACGCCTGGCATAGATAGCCCCGCTGGCACCTGTAATCCCAACTATTATATTATCCAAGGGTTTTCCTTATATTTTAAAAGGTTTTATTACAGTAATTAGATCGTAAATGGCGTGTGTATAAACAGCGACACCTAGCCCTCGCATTATGAAAATAACAGACAAAATTATCCCAGATAATAGCCTGAAAGTAAAGTTTGTATATGTGAAACTGTCACTAAAATTTCCTATGTAGTGTAAAATCGCAAAAATTAATGACCCAATTATAACACTTACAGTCTTACCAATGTATTTATTCATTTTCAATAAGGTTATGAATATGATACATAAGAAAGAGATTAGAATAAATCGAAAAAGTATCTCTTCGTAAACCCCAGCCCCAGCGGAAAGAATAATGTACATACTTTTTTCAATTCCGATTATTGCAAGGGCATAGGGAAATAAGATTTTATATACCAGAGAACTTATCCCAACCCCAATAACTATAGCATAAGCTATACTTTCTATAAACATTAAAATGAAAACCGTGATAATGGTTAACGGATTAAAGATGGTATTTTTCTCTATGTAGAATAACGATATGAAGAGAAGGATGATAACTAGCAGATTAAATATTAGGGAACCATTTTTACCTAGCAAACCAAAAAATCTTTCGATGACTACGTCTGCGGTGTTCTTGATGTTTGCTCCATGTAATGCAATCCCTATTTCGTAAATTACAAGCAGTGGCAGGATAAATATAAAGCTGTTTGCAAGGTTTTTTGTACTATTAAGATACCAATTCATTTAATGAATTGCTTTACGGTAAAGAAAATTCCAGATACGAAACCGAATCCCCAACAATAATAAGAAAATATGTAGAGTCCTATGGTTAAACCTAGATAGTAAAAAGTAAATATGATTTGTGAATTTGTTTTTTGAAAAAATCGGTGTTTAGTATAGCAGTCAGTGTCTGGACGTGTCAATAAAGTTTCAGTAATCACGTCATGTGTGTTAATTAATAAATAAGCAACGAAGAAAAAGTGTTTGACAAAAGTGGTCAAAGTGCTAAAATTTTTACATAATAACGAATAGACTCATACTCAAATTCTTTCGTAAGAGCAAGGAAAATATGGTTTTGATGGAACTATCCAAGATTTTAATTACTGAAACGAGCGATCATCAGATTATTGTTCTTAAGGAAAAAGATGGACAGCGGAGTTTTCCGATTGTAATTGGCATAAATGAAGCCTGGGCAATTGATAGGGCGGTTAAAGGGATTACTACCCCAAGACCTTTAACACATGATTTAATTCATAATGTTATTGAAGGCTTAAACGCCGGTGTAGTAAAGGTTGTTATTAATGATCTCAAGAATAACACATTTTATGCTAAGATAGTATTACAAGGGAATAGTGCTTTGGTGGAGATTGATTCAAGACCTAGCGATGCCATTGCATTGGCAATGCAAAAAAACACACCGATCTTTGTAGAAAAGAAGGTATTAGAAGAAGTTTGCGGATCGGGGGATAATCTATAGATAGATGTTCTTGATTTGAACGGGAGGGATGGCCGAGTGGACTATGGCGGCAGTCTTGAAAACTGCTGGAGGCGAAAGTCTCCCGTGGGTTCGAATCCTACTCCCTCCGCCATATAGTTTGTGATTAAAATTATCTTTTATATGCAAAACTACGGATTTGAAAATGTTATCCGTGGTTATTTTTTATATAGCTTCTGAGAGCAATCCAAATTTATGGAGAGGTGGCTGAGTGGCTGAAAGCGACGGTTTGCTAAACCGTTGTAGGGACAAAATCCCTACCCCGGGTTCGAATCCCGGCCTCTCCGCCAGATTGCTTATCGTAAAAATCAAACCAATTTAAGACTAAATTATTAGCTAGAATTAGTATGAAAATTGGAATTATTGCCGATATGCACGACAATATTCACGCTATTCAAAAGGCAGTTCATTTTTTTAATACACTAGATTTAAAGTATGTCATCCATGCAGGTGACTATGTTGCTCCATTTTCACTGAAAGAATTGATGAAGTTAAAGGCAAGCTTTTTAGGAATATTTGGGAATAACGATGGCGAAAGGAAGGGTTTGCTTGGTGTATGTAAGAATATCCATGAACCACCCTACGATGTCATTTTGGGTGGGAAACACATCATTATAACACACATGCTTGAGAGTCTTTCGAAGCGGTCTATAATGAACACGGACATTATTGTAAGTGCCCATACGCATACTCCTGAGATTAGGTATGGCAGTCCGATGTATGTTAATCCCGGTGAATGTTGTGGGTGGCTGAATGGCAAAAGTACTGTAATGGTAATGGAAATAGATACGTTAAAAGTAGATATTATTGACCTCTCGGAGATATCGCTTGGTGACAGCTAAATTGTACTTATACCTTCCAATAAAAATTTCAAGAATTATTATATTGGGTTTATTAAGTTGTATAGTATTAAGCGGTTGTGTGCTACGGACTCTTACTATTAATTCGGAACCCAGTGGGGCAAAAGTTTATTTGGACGATGAACTGATTGGTGAGACACCCGTAACAACAACTTTTACTTATTATGGGACAAGAAAGATTATAGTAGAAAAGACAGACCATGAAGGCAGGTTGTTATACGAGAGAAAAATTATCTATGAAAAAATAAAACCGCCATTTTATCAAATTGTTCCTTTAGATTTCTTTTCTGAACTAATTTTACCTATAAAACTGAAAGACGAACATCATTTTGCATATCAACTGGAACCTTTAAAACAGAGGCCCAAAGAAGAAGTTCAAAAAGAGGTTATGGAGAATGCTGAAGAATTGCGGGAAAGATTAAAAACACCTGTAATTCGCTAGATGTTTTTAACGATATCTTCTATGGGTTTTCGATAAGTTGGTTCAGGGATATCTTGTGGGTACCCAATAGGCGTCATTGCTATCGGCTCCATCCCTGGAGGTAATTTCAGTAGAGATTTTAATATGGACACTTTAAAGGCGGCAACCCAGCAAGTGGCAAGCCCTTCCTCAGTGGCAGCAAGTATTAAATGATCCATTGCAATTGCCGCATCAATGTCCGCATAATTTCTCCCATCGCTTCGAATCCATGCCTTTTCAGGAATACTGCATACACAGACGATAATTGGTGCCGTGTAAAACCATTTTTCATCGTACACCCTCTTTAATTGCTGTTTTGTTTTTTCATCTTTAATGATTACGAAACAAATAGGTTGCCTGTTTGCAGCGCTGGGCGCCATTCTTGCAGCTTCAAGAATTCGATTTAATTTCTCTTCTTCGACTGGGTTTGGTTTATAGGAACGGATGCTACATCTTTTTTTAATAACTTCATAAAAATTCATTAGATTTTCCTTAAAATTCAATCCTCTTCCAGCGATTTACGTTCGCATACCATCTGAGCAAGGGCGTTGCGTTTACGGCAACTGGATTTCCAAACAAGCGCATAAATTTTATGTCCGAATATTGATTTGCATATGCAGTTGACGAAGAGAGATCTATATTATACTTTTTAGCAAGTTGTTCGATAACTTTTACTTTTCCTTGATTATAGGAATGTATACCGTCTATCTCTCCTGTAATTAAACCATCTTTGATACAAAGATTGGTCCCTACACCAATATCAGCATTGCAGTATTTCTTAAAACAATCAACTATTGGTTCCAATGTTCCAGATACTAGTATAATCAAATAGCCTTCGTTTCTTAATCTTTGTATTTCTTCTATGGCTGTTTTTGAAATATGAGGCAAAATAGCATTCTCAAAGCACTCGTTTATGTTTGATACTATTTTATCGTATTCTTTGTTTTTCAGGTAATATTTATTTTTTCTAAAGTATAAGCCTTTAAGACTAAAAAGCTTACTTACGAAAATGCCTGCAAGTCGTAACAAATCTTTAGAAGTAACAATCTTCCTCTTAAAAAGAAAGCGAAAAAACACCCTTTCAGAAGAGATGTTTTTAATAATGGTTCCATCAATATCAAAAATAGCCGCTTTTTTCATACGACAGATTTTACCGATTGCCAATATGTCTTTCAATAGAAAATTATTAAATGACAAGTATAATAAGCATACAAGATGTTGAGAAATCCTAAGTGTCCATGATTATTACAAATAACTATATTTAAATCTCATATATAGTACTAATTTTAAAAAAATATACAAAATATAGTGTTTTTTTCTTGACAAAACTCTATATTTTATATAAATTAACCCCCGTTTTTAGCGTACAATATATAGCGAATAATCTTAATGTAATAGGAATGGAGGTGATTGATAAAAGGTTAGATTTCGAGTGGTAAATTTGTTATGTTTGGTTTAAGTGGGGTCGGAAAAATTCTGTGATTTTGTTAATAAAAGGAGATAAGGAGAAATGACAACAGCAATACTGGAGAAGCCATTAAGGACAGATGTAATTAATGAGGAAGATGTACAGTTACTTATAGAAGAGAAGTTGAATGCTTTTGATGCGGCAATTGAGTGCCATGACTTTTTAGAAATAGACGGTGATATTGAAGGTAATATACCGCAGGAACATTATTTAAAAATTATTAATCATAAATTAGAGTGTGCTTTTTCTGTTAGTATGGATGCGATCATTCGGCAGGATTTAAATTATATTGTGAATACCCTCGAAACGGGTATTGCATTACGTTTATACGGAGTCACGAGGATTGTCGGATATTATAGCAGGGTATCTAACTGGAACAAATCAAAGATAGGTGAGTTGCACGATAGGCATATGGGAAATTATTCTGTACGTTAAACAAAGGTAAATTTCTCCCAAAGACCCCTTTGTTAAGAGCCATTGTGGTAAAGACTTAATTACTGCAATGGCTCTTTCTGTTAATAAAGATTATGCATATTATTCTGTAGGTGGAATGCCGGGCATCCTAACTGTTAGTACCGGACATGACGATTTACGCACCACTTTTTCAGCTACACTGCCAATCATAACATGAGAAAGTCCCGTCCTGCCATGTGTACCGATTACTATGAGGTCTGCCCCTAGTTCAGTTGTGGCATTGATGATTTCTTGAAAGGGTATACCCTTTACTACTATAGTTTCTACTTCAAGGACGTCAGTGGTTCCTTCAGGTAAGCTTTTCATTAAATCTTCTCTAATTTTGGATATATCAAGCTCGTCAAATTTATGAGGACTAAATTTGTAAATTTCAGTGTCATATAAACGAGTATCTATCACATGCATGAGATATAATTTTGCTTCATCTTTTAATGCGAGCGAAATGGCGTACTTCAACGCATGGTATGAACATTCTGAGTGATCTACCGGGCATAAAATTTTTCTTAATTTAATCATTTACTCTCCTATATTTTTATTATCACAGACCAACACCGTCAATAGGCGTATCACAAGCGGAACATTTTTGATTAACGATGTTATTTATTAGAATTTGGTATCCATATCTTTTAATAAGGAGTTTTTTACATTTATAGCAATAAGTGTTTTCGCCGCCGTCTCCGGGTACATTACCTTCATAAACATAGCGCAGGCCTGCGTCTATACCTATTTGATGGGCTGTGCTGAGTAATTCAATAGGAGTTGGTGGTTTTTCTATTAAGCGGTATCTGGGATAAAAGCGACTTACGTGCCATGGTATTTCGGGTCCTACACTACAAATAAAATTGGCAATTTGTTTTAATTCTGATATAGAATCATTTACTTCAGGTATAATTAGAGTAGTTATTTCTATCCATATACCCATTTCTTTGTATGAACGGATGCAATCAAGCACCTCTTCCAGTTTTGCGCCACAAATCTTTTTATATGTTTCGTTGGAAAAGCTTTTCAAATCAATATTCGCAGCATGTAAATAAGGTTTTATTTCTTTAAGAGCACCCCTTGTTATATAGCCATTTGTTACAAATACATTTTTGATGGATTTACTTGAAGCAATTTTTGCAACTTCGTAGGCATACTCAAAAAAGATAGTTGGTTCTGTGTATGTATAAGAAATGCTTTTGCAGTTGTAACTCAAGGCATCCTCAACTATTTTTTCTGGTGCGATATCTCTGCCTATAATTTGTTCATGATCCTTTGGGAGTTGAGATATTTCGTAATTCTGGCAGTTCAAACACCTGAAATTACAGCCAACTGTTGCAATTGAAAAAGAGGTTGTGCCTGGATAAAAATGATAGAGAGGTTTCTTCTCTATTGGGTCAATGTTATCAGAAATAAGTTTTCTATATACAAGTGAATATAGTATGCCTTCCTGGTTTTCTCTAACTCGACAGATACCTTTCTTTCCATTTGCAATAACACAATGGTGACGGCAAAGATTGCACCTTACCTTTTTATTCTCAAGTTTCTCAAAGAACATAGCTTCTTTCATAAGGAATAATATTACAGTTTTTTGTTTATTCTGGCAAGTGTTTTGTCTTACCCCAAAGAAGATATACAGAATTTACTTGACAGAAATATTAATTTACTTATAATGATTTTTAGTTGTATATATTTTTTAAATATAGTACATTACGACAAAGGTAAACCCTAAGTGATTAGGGGGCACAAAGTGAATAGGGTCTTTAAATTTAAATAAAGATGGCCTCACTACCGAATAATGTATGGAAAATAAAAATAGACAATTTAAAGATAGCCTTACTTGCGAGAATGAACGTTCTTGTAGTAAGGCTTTTTTGTTTTTATTGGCAAAAAACAGGATATAGTTTAAATGAAAGCGGTTTGCGTGGTTTAAAGAAATTATTAAAATAACCTTCGGCGCATTTACCAAAAGGAGGTGGTCGGAAATGTTATATAATTTAATTAAGGTTGGATTAACTTAACAATTTTATAAGGAGAGTTTAGTTATGAAGTGGAAGAAAAAAAGTAGCTTCGGTTTTACATTAATTGAATTACTGGTTGTAATAGCTATTATTGGCATACTTGCTGGCATTCTGTTACCTGTATTGGGCAAGACAAGGGAATCGGCAAGGCAGGCACAGTGCGCCTCTAATCTAAAACAGATTGGACTGGCGATGAGTATGTATGCCAATGACAATAGCGGCAATTATCCAGGTTATACGGATATTACAACGGACAGCATAACAGAGTTAAACTCCATTGGCAAATTATACGATGCATATGTTTCAGACCGGAAAATTTTCAAGTGCCCTAGTGATGGCGGAGTTACAGAGGCAAATGTCCTGCTCCTGAGTACGACTAACACAGATTTTACTGTATCCAGATGCAGTTATGGTTATGATGATAACCATACAAATCTAGATGACCCTGGTACGGCAATCGCTGCAGATGCGCGAGGCGCATCTACTACCAATTATTTATCAGATAACCATAACACAAAAGGACAAAACGTTCTTTACATAGATGGACATGTAGAATGGAAAGGAACGGTTACCTGCGGTTATTATAACGGAAGTGTTTATGATAATATTTGGCAAGATGCAACGGGCGCATACGGTAACAATACCACAAAAGGGACACAAACCGCAATAATGCAATGAAGAAAATTTTTAACATCGGGAAGGGTAATATCACTGTAAATATTACCCTTCCTTTTTGGTTTCTTACTTATACTTAAGCACCTCATTCATGCTGCCGCTACGATAGCCTTCCATGTCAATTGTAACATATTTATAACCAATTTCTTTGAATTTACTGACGAGTTCTTTTCGTCTAGCACTTTGCAGGAGTACGGTGATGTCTTCTGGCAACACTTCTATCCTGGCAATGGTGTTGTGATGTCTGACGCGGAATTGTCTAAGCCCCAAACTTCGCAAATAATTTTCTGCCGCTGCTACAATGGTTAATTTTTCTTCGCTGATGGATTCTCCATAGGGAAATCTGGAAGACATACATGCATAAGAAGGTTTATCCCAGTTTGAAATATTGAGGTATTTTAACATATCCCGTATGTCTGATTTCCTTAACCCACTTTCTTTTAAAGGACTGCGCACATTAAGTTCCTTTGCGGCATCGGACCCAGGTCTGTATTCGTTTATATCGTCAAGGTTTGCGCCATCCACAACGTTCTTATACCCTTTTTCTTTAGCAATTTCCTTAAGTTTTCCAAAAAGTTCGGATTTACAAAAATAACAGCGATTTGGAGGGTTTTCGGCGAATCCCTTGATATTTAGTTCGCTGGTATCAATTGTTATATGAGAGATACCAATTTCTTTAGCAATCTTTTTTGCCTCTTCGTATTCATAAGAAGGATAGGTCTCTGATCGCGCCGTTATAGCAAGGGCCTTAGCGCCAAGCACGTCATAGCTAACCTTTGCAACAAGGGTACTGTCAACACCTCCCGAAAATGACACAACAACACTTTCCATGGACTTAATAGTGTCTTTTAATAGTTTAAGTTTTTTTTCTATATTCATTTTGTTTAACTAGTCCTAAAGCATGTTTTTTGTTATATATTTTAATGTAGAAGCGTACGGCTGTGCATCTCTAATATATTTAAATTCCTAAACATTTAATCATGATAAATCCAGCATTTTTTGAATAGAGAGCCGAGCCTTTGCGGAAATATCAACTGGAACTTTTATCTGATAAACAAGGTCTTCCAATGACCATAATACCTTTTCCAAACTGATAAGTTTCATGTTTGAACAATCAGCTAACTGTGAAGCCGCAAAAAAATATTTTGCAGGATTTTCTTTCCTTAGGCGATGTAAAATACCGGTTTCTGTACCGATAATGAACTCTTTTGTAGTACTTTCATTACAGTATTTACTAATACCTGTTGTGCTGGCAACGTGGTCTGCCAGCGCAATCACATCCGATGTACATTCGGGATGTACAACAACCTTTGTATCGGGATGCTCTATCTTAAGCTTTTTGATGTTTTCTGCAAGGATTCTATGGTGCGTTGGACAAAACCCTTCCCATAGTATCATGGTACGATTAAGCTTTGATGCTATATAATTTCCAAGGCTTATGTCTGGTATAAAAAGGATTTCCTGTTCCTGAGGAAATGATGACACAATTTTCATTGCATTGGAAGAAGTACAGCAAATATCGCTTTCTGCTTTTATAGCGGCGGTGCTGTTTACATAGCAAACAACTTTTGCCTTCGGATGTTCTTTTTTCTTTAGCCTGAGTTGTTTAAGGGTAATCATATTTGCCATGGGACAGCCTGCATGTTCATCAGGAATTAGAACAAGTTTGTCGGGACACAGTATCGAGGCTGTTTCAGCCATAAAATGCACACCGCAGAACACGATTATATCTGCTTTTGATTTTGCTGCTTGTTGGGAAAGTCCCAGCGAGTCGCCAACAAAGTCAGCGATATCCTGTATCTCGCCTCTCTGGTAATTATGTGCGAGAATTACGGCATTTTTTTTAGTTTTTAATTCGTTTATCTTTTCGACTATTACGGACATGGTATAAGAATGTTATTGTTTAGTATCAAAGAGTTAAAAACAGTTCAATCCAAATCATATCAAATCAATAACTTTTTTAAAATATTATTTTGATGGGCAACAGTGTTCGATTGTTAGTAGATGTTTAGAATTGTTGATTAAGAGTACTTGTCGTTTGTATTTGGTTGAGCATATTTTTAAGATATAAAGACGAAAGTATCTAGTGTTTGAAATTTTGTTGAATAATCTTTAACATTTCCCCATGAATCCCTTTGGTCCCTGCCACTATATTGCCTGTTGTAAGGTATTGCTTGTTACCGTTAAAGTCCGTAACTATACCTCCTGCCTCTTTTACAAGGAGAGAACCAGCCGCCATATCCCAGGGTGACAGTGCACATTCAAAAAATCCACCAAAAACACCCTCAGCGGTATATGCAAGGTCAAGACATGCAGAACCTACCCTTCTTATACCTGTTGCTTTCAAGAATATCTCTTTAAAAACGTTTAAATATGGGTCAATAATATCCTTTATTCTGAAAGGGAATCCTGTTGCAATTAAAGAATTGTTTAACGTCTGTGAATTGGATACGTAAATACGTTTGTTATTTTTGAAAGCCCCTTGACCTTTAATTGTATAATAAATACTTTCCTTTAATGGTTCATAAATAAGACCGATGACTAATTCTCCATCTTTTTCTAATGCGATAGAAATGGAAAAATTAGGTAGTCCGTGAATGTAATTTAATGTCCCATCAAGTGGGTCAATAATCCACAGGAAAGGCGAATGCCTAGTTTCAATTGCCGATTCTTCTGCCAGTATGGAATGATTATCGAAGTTCGTTTTAATACAGCTTTTAATGATTTCCTCTGACTTCCTATCAACATATGTCACATAATCATTTTTAGCCTTTTCATCTATCATTGTGGAATCAAGTTTTCTGAAATGCTCTTTTAAAGTGTTACCAGCTTGGATGGCTGCTTTCTCAGCAACATCGAGATACTTTCCTATGTCTTTTAAATTTAATTCCATGGAAGTTTTAAAGGAGTAAGTTATTATTAAATTTATTAATATTTTTAGAAGGATGTAATGTAAAAGATTGTGCGTTTTCAGGCATGTATAAAGACAATTATATATTCTTAAAGCAACCTTTTACCGGTAAGCGCTTCGTAGGCATTAAGGTATTTTTCCGAAGTCTTTTGAATAATATCGGGGGGTAGTTGTGGTGCTGGTGGCTTTTTGTCCCAGTGGATACTTTCAAGATAATCGCGGATGAATTGTTTATCATAAGATGGTTGAGGCCTTCCTGGTTTATAGCCTTCAAGCGGCCAGAAACGGGAGGAATCGGGCGTGAGTGCCTCGTCAATGAGTATTGTTTTGTTTTCTTTTGTGATACCCCATTCAAACTTGGTATCGCAGATGATGATGCCTCTGCTTCTGGCGTATTCACTTGCCTTGAGGTAAACCTTCATGCTCTTTTCTTTCAGTTCTTCAGCGAGTTTTTTGCCTATCATATTTACAACCTTTGTAAAAGAGATATTCTCGTCGTGTCCGGTAGTTGCCTTTGTAGCGGGTGTGAAGATAGGTTCAGGGAGTTTTTCAGATTCTTTGAGTCCCTGTGGCAGCTTTATTCCACAAATTGATTGGGCGCTCTGGTATTCCTTCCAGCCGGAACCGGCAAGATAACCCCGAACCACGCATTCTACAGGAAGGACATCCACTTTCTTTACGAGCATGGAACGACCCTGAAGTATGTCTTTATGCTGTGCAATAATTTTATTGTTCATTTGTTCAATTCGTGTAGTAATAAGGTGATTTTCAATTATGTCGGACGTGTATTTGAACCAGAATTCGGAAAGTCCGGTAAGCACCTTCCCTTTGTAAGGAATGCCGTTTGGCAGGACCACATCAAAGGCTGAGATACGGTCTGTGGCGACGATCAGCAGCAAGTCGTTAATTTCATAAATATCTCTGACTTTACCTCTATTGCGTAGTTTCAATTGTGGGATGTTTGTATTAAGTAGAGGTTGAGTTTCTTCGGTCATTTTATATAGAGAAGTTAGGGATAAGATGGTTAAGTTTTGTTTTGAGTTTACTGATGCCTTGAAGGTTGGGTTTTAATGACAGGGCAATATTAAGATGTTTGACAGCGGTTTCGTATTCTTCTAACTTGAGATAACACTCAGCCATTTTTTTAAAGATAAAGGCATTGTCGTTCCTATCTAATCTTAGTTTAAGAGCCTTACCGTAATATGCTAACGCCTTTTCAGGTGTAGAACGTCTTGCTAAATTTCTACAGTAATTATTTCTAATTCGTTCTTTGATTTCCGAGAGTAAATGACGGCGATAAGTATCTTGTCTGTTTTTTTCTAGTATAAATTCATAAAACTCATTTGCAATTTCACATTGTCCAAGTTTTTCATATGCCTCGGCCAACAGGAACTTGCAATCGAAATAATCGCGGTGGTTAAGATGTATAAGAAAATCATTGCTAGAATGGTTTTTTAACAAATGTTCATATTTTTCAATAGCATTGTGGATTTGACCGTCTAACAAGTCAATAAATACTGAACGTACGTGTGTTTTAACACTTTCACCTTCATCAGTTGTAATATCTTTTTTTACAGTTCGTTGCGTTTCGTTATTCTGAACATGGCTGTTAAATAATCTATCATATCGTTCACGGGTTATTGAGTCAGAAAGTGTTTTGTATGCATGTATGATAGTTTTTGTTTTACGCTCTGCCCACTGTTTATTGTGCCTGTGGATATCTGGATGATACTTTTTTATAAGTATTCGGAATGAACGTTTTAATTCTTCTGTACTTACTTCTTGATGAACTTCGAGTATATCGTAATAGTTTAACACAGTTGAAATTCCTTAATACGCAACAAATAGAACAAAGTAGTCTCATAAAACTTTACAACTCCTTATAATGGTTTTTATGAGGGGCTCCATTTTATTATTCGGATTTACCCTTCAATACTGTTGTAAAGATTTGAAGACATTGGAATATCCGACCAAGAATGATTATAAATGCTATCAGGTTGTTTATAGTCTGTCAATAGGTTTGGTAAAATACAAAGAAAAGTTATTCATATCGCAGTGTTTCTACCGGATTAAGGCGAGCTGCCCTTAAGGCGGGGTAAATACTAAATACAATACTGCTCAGTACTGCAATGATTACTATTAGTGTAATATTGATTGGATTTATTACGGTTGGAATCTGATTGAAATAATAAACCTCCGGTGGGAAGGGTCTCCAACCTGTGATATTGTACATCATATTTTCCAGCCAGTTTATCCTTAAAACAACAGATAAACCAATGATGACACCTATACAACTTCCAATAGCGCCGATTAACAAACCGTTAAAAATAAATATTGATAAAATACCCTGAGTAGTTGCCCCGAGTGCTTTTAAAATACCGATGTCCTTGGACTTTTCAAGAACAATCATTGTCAGGATGGCAAGGATATTGAAACCCGCAACGATAATGATGAAAAATAGTATAAAAGCCATTACGCGTCTTTCCATCGTTACAGCTGTAAGGAAGGTTCTTCTTGAGTCTTCCCAGGTTTGTACATAATATTCAAATCCAAGTATTTCTTGTAGTTTTTCCCTGACATAATTAGCGTAACTATAGTCATCTAATTTAACACTTATTCCAGTAACGGCATCTTTTTCCTTGGAACCTACTAATTCTTGGGCAGAAGAAAGTGGAATGTATACATAATTTTTATCGACATCATACATCCCAGATTTAAATTTTCCAGTAACGATAAAAGCCTTTACGCTAATTTTGTCCCATTCTTTTAGTGTAACGAGTACGATTTGTTCCCCATTTTTAATAAAGCTTCCAGTATCTATTTCAGGGTCGCCGGGTCCCATTCTTAATATTTCTGTACCGGCAAAAGCGCTTGCGGTTTTTGTTTCACCATGGGTTTTTAGCAAATCCTCGAGTTTGTTTCCAAATGGTGTAATATATGATTTAAAATCACTAACGCTTGCTTCTGCAATAGGGTCAATTCCTCTGAAATAAATAAATTCTTTTCTGCCTCTTATTTTGATTAAAGCAGGTCCTTCCACATAAGGAGCGCATGCCTCTATATGCTCAGCTGTTTTAATTCTTTCAATGGTGTTTTTGTAATTTTCTAAACCATACATACCTCCCTTTTGAATAATTATATGTGATAATGTCCCTCTTATTCTGCCTCGGAGTTCTTGGTCAAATCCATTCATTACAGACATTACAATAATAAGTGTCATTACCCCAACTGCAACACCTGCGATAGCAAAGATAGTTATTTTTCTACTTCGTAAATAGCGCAGACTAACAAAAAGTTTATACATAAAGCTGAATTAGCAATTGTTAATTTGGGTAATTAAATATATAATTTTTTCATTCTAGCATAACTAATTTATTTTAATCAATTGAATAAATTTACTATTTAGGAGGCACCTCAATGTTATATTTTAAGACGGCTGGAGAATCGCATGGCAAATGTCTGTTTGCAATAATTGAAGGCTTCCCGTCGGGAATATCTATTGATGAGTCAATAATAAATAAAGAGTTAAAGCGAAGACAGGGCGGTTTAGGCAGGGGCGGTAGAATGCAAATTGAAGAAGATTGTGTGGAGGTACTTTCCGGCATCAGAAAAAACATAACTATCGGTAGTCCAATTTGTTTGATGATAAAAAATCGCGATTATAAAATTAATGAATTACCTGAGGTTACTAAACCACGTCCGGGGCATGCGGATTTGGCGGGGACTATAAAGTATGGCCAAAAGAGCGCAAGAGACATACTGGAACGTGCAAGCGCTAGAGAAACAGCGGCAAGGGTAGCGGTCGGTGCAGTAGTGAAGATTTTATTAACGCAATTTAATATAGAAGTTTTTAGTTATGTAAAGGGGATTGGTGGGATTAACTCTGGCAAAATTATCAGGGATATGGATGTTGCGAGAAAAAATCGTGAAATAAGTCAGATGTATTGTGTTGACGGTGATATTGAACCTAAAATAATTGAAAGAATTAAGCAGACAACTGAAAATGGCGACTCTCTTGGTGGTGTTATTGAGATAATTGTTAGTGGTGTTCCTATTGGATTAGGTAGCCATACTCAGTGGAATTTAAGGCTTGATGCAAGAATTGCCTGTGCACTAATGTCAATTCAGGCAATTAAAGGTGTTGAGATAGGCCTTGGTTCTGAAGTAGCTAACAAATTGGGTTCAGAAGTACACGATGAGATATTTTATGATAAAACACAAAATAAGGCAATAACGAGAGGATTTAAAAGATTAACAAATAACGCGGGTGGAATAGAAGGTGGTATAAGTAATGGAGAGCCAATTATTGCACGTGCTTTTATGAAGCCTATTCCAACATTAAAGAAGCCGTTGCGATCTGTTGATCTAATAACGAAAGAAGCTATTGTGGCTACTTATGAAAGGTCGGATGTGTGCGCAGTGCCTGCTGCTTCTGTTGTTTGTGAGGCTATGATTGCCTATGAAATCACAAGGGCATTTTTAGAAAAATTCGGCGGGGATAGCATAACAGAAATTAAGCGAAACTACGACGGATACACATCAAATTTGCCGATTTAAAATGATTATAATTTTTACTTGAATAATTTTCTACATCTGATAACATTTGAAACTTTAGCTAGCGTAGCTCAACGGCGGAGCAGCGGTTTTGTAAACCGCAGGTTGTGGGTTCGAGTCCCACCGCTAGCTTTAAATTTAATTATAAATTAGAGTTGAAAGCAAAAGGGTGGATTCCCGAGCGGCCAAAGGGGACAGACTGTAAATCTGTTGGCATAGCCTTCGGAGGTTCGAATCCTCCTCCACCCACCATAATATACCGAAAATATCTTTGTATTGCGGGCGTAGCTCAATGGTAGAGCCCTAGCCTTCCAAGCTAGTTGTGTGGGTTCGATCCCCATCGCCCGCTTTATTTTTTTAATAAATATTAAAATATATTTGACAAGTATATTTTCAGTGATATAATTAGTAAATTCTCAACCCATTTACTTTTTGTATTATAAATCCTAACTATATATCATTATTAAAGTTATATTTGATTTAAAATTTTAGATTAACTGTGTTGTTTTTTTTTTACGCTGCTGTAGCTCAGGGGTGGAGCACGTCCTTGGTAAGGACGAGGTCATGGGTTCAAATCCCATCAGCAGCTTCATAGAAATAAACGCTTTTAAAATAAATATTTGTAAATAAAAGGGAGTACCAATCTATGGGTAAAGAGGTATTTAGGCGGACGAAGCCGCATGTTAATGTAGGTACGATAGGGCATGTGGATCATGGTAAGACTACGTTGACATCTGTAATAACGCACGTGTTGGCGAAGCAGGGTTTAGCGAAGGAGAGGCCGTATGATACGATAGACAACGCTCCGGAGGAGAGGGAGAGGGGTATAACGATAGCGATATCACATGTGGAATATGAGACGAAGAAGAGGCATTATGCACATGTGGATTGTCCTGGTCATGCTGATTATGTGAAAAATATGATAACGGGTGCGGCGCA
>Ga0209343_10000864_pt1 | contig 42001 bp, 35 predicted proteins | sample RifCSPlowO2_02_FD_184026 | JGI IMG/M metagenome (GOLD analysis project Ga0209343, IMG submission 184026) | Groundwater microbial communities from Rifle, Colorado - Rifle CSP2_plank lowO2_0.2 (SPAdes) (version 2) | ecosystem: Environmental > Aquatic > Deep subsurface > Groundwater | place...
GGTTGCGAGGTGCAGCCGAAGCAAACTCGGAGATTTTTGCTATATGGCAATTGCGTAAGCAAGAGATTCCTCGCTCTGCTCGGAACAGGCTCCGCAATCTCGAATATATTGATTTATATAAAAACGAGATTGCTTCGCTCTGCTCGCAATGACAAGTTGGTAGTTTTTTAGAGAGTCCTTAAGCCTAAAGTCTTTCACAACAAATCCTTATTGAGATCACTCATAACCTGCTCTCTTTATATATCCTCTCAGATCATCTATAAATCTACGGGTCTCTGCCTCTATACTATTACAGTCCTCTTTTGTAAAGGTGTAAAAGGGATTGTAATCAGACTCTTCCCTGTATTTCATTAAGGTAGAAAATATCCTCGCTGCTTCCATCTCAATAAGACCTGGCTTCACAAAATCCCGGTGAAGGAGGCGGTCGCATCCCTCATGGGTTTTAGGCTCAAGCCCCTTTGTTAAGAGGGCAGCCCTGAGGGTATGAAAGGCTGCGTAATAAAACCGGGAAACTGCGTCTTTAAAAAAACCATTCTCTTTAAGAGCCACTGCCCCTCTAAACACCTCTTCAGCCTGCTCAAGCTCTGCCTTTATATTCTTTTTCTTATTCTCTTCTGTCAAAGGTCAACACCCTCTTCTTCTATATCCCGGATAATCCGCCTCTCCAAAGACTTCAGCATGTTATACTGTTCCTCGGTCAGGATAAAGGGGGAAACCCTGACAAGATACTCACACATAACATCAGCACTTACATCAGTAATCTGTCTGTCTATCTTATAGCTTCGTTCGGATACGAGCACCAGCACATCCAGGTCTGACTCCCTTTCATAATCACCTCTGGCCTTTGAACCGAAGAGACGAAGCCTTTTTAGATTTTCCCCCAGGCCATGGCTAACACCTTTCTTGAAGTCCCCTATCGCCTTAATCTCTTCACTTGTGAGCCAATCTATAACCTTCATATCAAAGTCTCTTCCATTGCCTCATCAACCCTATAGTGGGCGCAGTCTACCCTACTTATTAATGGTCTCATAATTGTCTGGACATAAAACCAACCGTCATCCCCGAGTGCTTTAATCGGGGAGCCAGTAATAACATAAAAAACGCCTGGATTCCCGCTCAGAATCGCTGCGGGAATGACGTTCTAAACAAGAGCGTAATGTCGTTTCTATTATGAGACCGTTAATAACTGACTTTTTAATTAGGTTAAGAAACATTCCAGTTCGTCATTTCTGCGAAACTTGTCCCTGCATGTATTAAGCAGGGAGCAGGAATCCAGTATTTCGGGCTTTTCTGGATTCCCGTTCCCCGCTTACGACCTGCGAGGACAAGTTTCACGGGAATGACATTTTCACGCAGGTTTCAGGTTAAACGGCTAAACTTTTTTTAATTTTGCAATTTGCAATTTGCTTTTTTTGAATTATTTCTTCTCTGCCACCAGATTCAGATACATCTGGGCCTTTTGGTCATTTGGATTTTTATGGAGGACCTTTAACCATTCTGCCTTGGCCTTTTCTATCTGGCCAAGCGCATAATAGGTAATACCAAGACTTATTCTTACAGGGCTGTAGTCAGGATTAATGGCTATTGCCTCTTCCAATTCCTTTATGGCCTTGCTGTAATCGCGCATATCCCGGTATGCAGTACCCAACTTGTTTTTTATATCAACAAATGTAGGTCTTAACGCAACAGCCTTTCTGTACTCATCTGCTGCATCCTTATAAAGACCGATACTCTGATATACATCCCCTATCTCTGCGTGCATATTGGCAAGCTTGCCTTTGGCATAGGGGTCAAGATATGAAGTAGAACCAGCCTTTCCTGCATCTTTTGCCCTGGTATAAACCCATTGGGCCTTATCAAATTGCCCCATTTCATTGTAGACCACTGCTAAATTTAATGACACCTCGGTATAATTTGGATTAATATTCAGCGCCTTCTCAAAATAATCTATGGCATCCTCGCGTCTGCCATCAGAATAGTATATGAAACCGAGCATATTGTAGACATCTGCAAAATTATCCTTTTCCTTTAAGACCTCTTCAAGGAATAGCTGGGCATCTTTATAATTTTTATCATCAAATGCCTTTTTGCCTAATTCATACGACTCCTGCCAACTACGCTTCATTCAGATTTCCTCCTACCCTTCCTGATTGTTATTTAGCCATTTCTTTGCTTCATTAACATATGAACTGTTCGGGAAGTCTGTAATCAGTGTGATAAATGCATCTTTAGCAAGATCTTTCTCGCCAAGACCTACATATGATTTTCCGATATAGTATAAAACCTTGTCTGATAAACCTGCCTCAGGATATTTGTTTAATATCTCTGCGAATCTTGCTAATGCGCCTTTATATTTTTTATCCTTAAAGTAAAACTTCCCTATATAAAACTCTCTGCCTGCCAACCGCTTTCTAAGAAAGATACTCATCTCTTTAGATTTGTCTGCATATATACTTTCTGAATATAAAGAAAGCACATCACTGAATGCGAGGAGGGCCTTTTGAGTATTCGTCTGGTCCCTGTCTATGGTGAGCACATCCCTGAAATAACTCATGCCTTTCTGAAACATGGCATAGGATGCCTTTGAATGCCGGGGGTGAAGCGTAACAAAGTTAGTATAGTAGGAGGCTGCATCACTGTACTGGGCGCTTGCATAATATGCATCTGCAAGAAGAAGTTGCGCATCTTCAGCAAACGGGCTGAATGGATGGTCTTCTATAATCTTCTTATATTTATCAATCGCCTCGCTATAATCGCCGTCCTGATAGAGATTATTAGCTTCTGAATACAGTAAGGCAGGATTTTCTTTCGATACTTCTTTGGTAGTAGCGCAGCCGATAAAGACAGTAAGCACAAAGCAGTAGGCAGTAGGTAGTAGGTAGTAAGCAGAAATCATCTTCTGTATACTACCTGCTGCATAATGCTTACTATCGCCTAATTTCTGATTTTTGGGGTTTGCCATTCTATTCTATCTTGAGAAGTTCCTTTATTACAGCTAATACCTGAGGCGCCTGGATTGGTTTGGTTATATAGGCATTGGCTCCCAGTGAAAGGGCCTTTTCCCTGTCTTCTTTGCCGCCTTCTGTTGTAACCATTACAATAGGGATATCCTTGTAGGCTGGATTGCCTCTGATAATACTCACCAGTTTAAGGCCATCCATAACAGGCATGTTTATATCTGCCAACACAAGATCAAACTTACCGCTTGTAAGCTTTTTATAGCCATCCACGCCATCGCTTGCCTCAGCAATCTCCACGCCATTTAGTCTCTTTAGGGCAAAAGCCAACAACTGCCTCATGGTAGGCGAATCTTCTACTATAAGTATCTTATATGACATACTTCTATTTAGTTAAAAGATTTATAAAGCCCTGAATTGTAGTAAGCTTCCTCTCAGATTCAGAATATAGCTTTGAACTGAAGATAGCTGTAGCTGCATGCCCTGCCAAAAGTGTAAAGAGCTCATAATCCAACTCTGAAAACTTTGGTTTCTGCTGCAGAAGTTTATATATAGCTATTACACCTATGACATGCTCCTTTATCTTCAATGGTATACAGACAATAGGCGCTACTGGGTCAAACCTGGTAAACGGTTTTATTTCTTGAATAAAGTAGTTTTCTCCGCTCTTGGCAACGCTGCCGATTGTGCCGATCCCTATCTTGATGAGAGGTATCTCCTCTTTATCAACCCCTTCAGTAGCTACTGCGATAAGCTCGTTAGTCTTTTCATCAAGCAATAGGATTCCAAACATCTCAGCGCCGATAAGGTTTATTATAATCTCCTGAATAATCTGGAGAACCTCTTTAAAATCCAGGGTGGAATGGAGCTGGTAGCTGGCAACATAAAGGTTTGCCAGATTATTGTTTTCATGCTCTATCTCGAGATATCTGTTGGCAAAATCTTTATTTTCAGCCTCAACTGCCTTATAACGCTCTAAGAGTTTCTGCATTTCCTGCTCAAGATTCTGAAGCTTTTTATTAAGCTCTGCTACAGCCTTGTCACTGCCGCCACCGCTGGATAAAAGCCTTCTCTCCTCTTCGAGCTGGACAACCTTAAAGCGGAGGCGCTCGTTTTCCTTCAAAAGTTCCTGAGTAAAATCAGCCCCTTTTTTAAAGAGCTGCATGAACTCTTCTGCCCTCGAAAATATATTTTTTTCATCAGTCATTTCTATTTTTCCCTGTATAACTTTATAGTTCTTCTGTTTTGAAAATATAGCACATGTAGTTAATATACATCAAGCTTTTTTAGTAGACCCGCAGACAGTGTTTAACAATTTTAGGGCCAATATCATAGAGGGGAACAATCTCATCTATCTTTCCTGTAGCAATGGCAGACTCTGGCATGCCAAAAACAACTGATGTCTCGTCAGACTCTGCCATCGTATAACCGCCTTCTTCCTTTATCTTTGCTATCCCTTGAGTTCCATCATTTCCCATACCAGTTAGAATAATGCCAAAAGCCCGTTCACCCCAAAGAGACGCACATGTTGTAAACATCGCATCTACAGAAGGCACATACTTATCTTCTTTTTTCTTTTCAAGAAGACTGGTTACAATCCCTCGCCTCCCTTTTTTAAAACACAGATGATACCCGCCTGGCGCAATTATGATATCATTTTTATTTACCTCCTCATTATCCCCTGCCTCCCGCACATTCATATTGCATATCTTATTTAACCTTTCTGCGAACGGTCTTGTAAAACCAGGCGGCATATGCTGCGCTATCACCACACTTGCAGGAAACCCTTTTGGAAGATGCGGCAATATAGCAGAAAGGGCAGGCGGTCCCCCTGTAGATGCTCCTATTGCTACGACATCAAAATCTGTCCTATCAAGAGTAGCTATACCACGGTCAGACACAACGTCATTTTTCATTAAACTATCTGTATCAGAAGTTTTTTTCGAAAGTCCCCTTTTAATCTTATCCATCTTAATATAAGGGATCATTCTAATCTTTCGGGTAAGCTCATCCTTTATATTGAAGAGTTCCATGGATGGCTTATGAGTAGGTTTTGGGATAAAGTCAACAGCGCCAAATTCCATTGCCTTAAATATATTGATATCATCATCTCTGCTACTTATAACTATCACCGGGAGGGGGTTAGTCTTCATGAGTATGCGCAGGAACGTAAAACCATCCATAACAGGCATTTCAATATCCAGGGTAATCAGATCTGGCGCAAGTTTCATAACCTGCTTGAGCCCCTCATTTCCATCGCACGCAATACCAACAACATCTACCCCTTCAATGGATTCAAAGAGTTTTGTTAGGGTGCGACGATTGAAGGCAGAATCATCAATTATAAGTACTTTTAGCGGTTTAGTCATAAGTTATTTTGGACTAAGGCGACCATGTCGCCGTGTTTACGCCAACACGGTTGGCTTGCTCCATATAGTATTTATTCTCTGAAACGGCTTCCTGTAAACCATATCATTTTTTAAATGTTGCAGGGCGTATGCAGTAGATATATTCATAATGGATTCAGCATGGCCAAGCAGCAGATAGCCTCCTTCCTCAAGCTTGTCATAAAAATTCTGTATAACCTTCTTCTTGGATTCAATATCAAAGTATATCAATACATTCCTGCAGAAAACCACATCCATATTCCGCAGTAAACTCATCTTATTCCTATCCATAAGATTGAGATAACCAAATCTGACCATGTTTTTTACTTCGTCCTTTATCTTATATTTCCCTTCGATTGGGTCAAAATACTTATCTATGAAGCTTTTGTCAGTGCTTCGGAAAGAGGTTTGTGTATAAATCCCTCTCCTCGCAACCTGTAATACCCTCTGGCTTATATCATTTCCAAATATCTCAATACCCCAGTCTCGAAACAGGCCTGTTTCAAGAATAAGCATTGCAATAGTATAAGGTTCCTCGCCTGTAGAACAGCCTGCGCTCCAGATACTTAGATTCTTTTCTCTTGCATTGGCATCCTTTCTATTCTTTATCTCAGGGAGTATCTCTTCGCTGAAGGCCTTAAGCTGGCAGGACTCTCTAAAGAAATATGTCTCGTTGGTAGTAAGTATATCTATAACAGATGATAACTCTTCATTGCTTTTTGGGTCATATCTCAAAAACCTATAATATTCCTTAAAATTCTTGAGTTGATGCGTTCTGACCCTATTGGCAAGTCTCTTCTCAAAGAGAAATTTTGAGGAAGTATCAAATGAAAGGCCGCAGTGATTATATATATAATCTCGTATAAGTCGAAACTCCTCATCAGTCATTAATATATCTGGCTCGACAAATGGCATGTTGTTATAGCGAATAAGTATCCTCCGGCAAAGCCGAAGGTTTTATGATTGCCCCCCCTCAAAGGGGGCTAATCACAATCTGTTAAAATCAAAACCATCGAATCGTCATTCCCGCAGAGCCTGCCCTCGAATGTATCTATCGGGGGTATTTAGCGGGAATCCATATTTTATGACTGGATGCCCGATAGAACCATTCGGGCATGACAACAGTGAGAACCGAAATATTTATAGCGGAACAAAGCACAATCCTGTAAATGTCAAACTCTGCGAGTCCCCCAGCAAAGCGGGGGTTTACCTATTGTTAAATTAGAGTATTAGATAATTAGAGAATTGAATTTTTTCTAATTCGCCATTCCCCAACAGATTGCTGAAAAAAATTCCAACCTGTCAATCCCGCGATACTTGTCCCTGCATGTCTTAAGCGGGGGGGCGGTAATCCATAACTTATTGCCCCCGACAGATTCAATCGGGGGTTACTAAAACTGGATTCGTCCCCGAATGGTTCTATCGGGGATAAAAACCCCTGATTAAATCCTTCAGGGGCAGGCTTCGGGAATGACAAAAAAGAGTTTTTCCGCAACCTGCTAATTATCTAATCTCTGCCCTTTCAGCACCTCTCCTATTCTCTGTTTAATCAGTTCGTCTGTTTCAATTTTGAGATGTTCTTTAAGGCGTTCTCTCGCAGACTGATTTGTTTTTTTTGAGAGGATGTCCACAACTTGAACTCTTACATCCCAGCTACCATGTCTCAACAATGGCACTATTGCTTCTATTACACCTTCGCTGTCAATCCTTCCAAGGACTTCAATAGCAATCTTAACTACTTCAGTGTCACTGTGTGATAGACACTTGGCCAGCACCGGCTTTATTGCATAAATAGTTGAAGGCTCTCGAGCAGCAATCTTTGCCATAGCCTCTAAGGCATTGCAAATGAGCATCTCATTATCCTCATCTACAATTTTTTTAAGGACTGGTAATACGCTTCCTTTTCCTATCTTGCCTAAACTTTCCACTGTAGTTGCCCTTACCCAGATGTCCTCATCTGATAATAAAGGAAGCAATGGCTCTATCGCCCTGTCGGATTTTAAATTACCCAGGGCCTTTGCAGCTGCGATCTGGACCTCCCTATTTTCATCTGCAAGGGCAAGGATGATATCTTGCGCATACTGCTCTTCTCCCCACTCTTCAATTGCTCGGATACCAGCCTTTCTCACTATAGGGCTGACATCTTTGAGGGCAAGCCTTACCTTTTCAATCTCCTCTATTGCGCCTACCCTGCCTAATATAATAATCGCCTTTTCCCTTTCGCTATGGTCAGGGGCAGAAAGCAAAGGCAATATTGATGGAAGAACATCTTGCGCAGTATCCCTGGCTATAAGACATATCGCATCCACCGCAGCATTCTTTACATCATCAAATTCATCATGGAGAAGCTTGATAACCTCAGACAACGCCCTTTCAGGGTTTATCCTTGCTAACGCAATAGTTGCATTCGCCCTCACATGGCCATAGTCATATTTTAGTGCGCTGATTAGGAGATTTTCCGCCTTTCCCCGATTAGAACTCTCGGGGACAAGCTTATTGCCGATCGCTCCTAACACAAAACATAATATGGCCTTTACCCTGTCCTCTTGGTTTTTATAGGTGGTTATAATTGTATCAACAGATACCGCACCTAATTCTATTAATGCCTCCTGCGCATCATAAGCTGTATCGTCAAAAGCCAAGGCCTCAATTAAAGGCAGTACAGCCTCTTTTCTTCCGCTCAATTTCAGGGCAAATATAACCCCTTTTTTGACATTTATATCATTACTCTTAAAAGACAATGCAATCTTTTCAATATTGGAAGAGCTAAATTGCGCGAGATAAGGTTCAAGCTGCTGTCTCTGCAATAGTATAGAGGCGGCGAGCCTTTTCAGCGCAACTATGGCCGCATCTCTTGTTGATGTTGAATTATCCTTAAGACCCTCTATAAGATATTTAAGCGCTTCTGCGCCGCCTACCTTGCCAATAAGGTCATACGCAGCCCTCTTTAAGAGTTTATCTTTGCAGGCATTATATACTTCCTTCATAGAGATTGACCTGCCAATGCCCCCTAATGCCTCAAGGGCAGTAAATTTAAGCGCCACATCCCCAGTTTTAAGTATCTCTACCAACATATCTACTGCCTTGCTGCTGCCTACCTTGCCAAGCCCCTCTACAGCAGAAAGCCTGACATTTTCATCAGTGTCTTTCGCTGCCCCTATCAGGGCATTCACAATATTATCCTTTGTAACAGTATCAATATTCTTGTCCGAATAAATATCACCAAGGATATCTACAATAAATTTTCTAACATCATGGTCACTATCAGTTATATTCTTTATTAAATATGGTACAGCTTTTGAACCAAGCCTTATTAATCCTTCTACAGCAGAATTCCTTAAACCTGCATTATCCTCAGAATGTAGAAGTTCTGTCATAAGCTGTACAATAGAAGATATAGCGCTATCATCCTTAAATGTAGCAGTTATATCTACAGCGCTTTTCCTAACCCTCCAGCTCATATCTGCCATAGCCCTTTTAATGAGCAATAACAGTTCCTTGCTGAAAGGCATGTTAATTAGCGCTTCAACAGCCTCTCTTCTTACTTCCTCATCAGGACTATTGATTTTTTTTCTAAGTTCATCCATGGACATTGAAGTAATCCCCATCAAGAGGTTGGGTATTTCCTTAACCTTAACCTTAATCTCAGCCTGAACCTGTAGTCGTCTGATTATATCCCGCGTTCCTTTTTCATCTTTGCAATAAGTTCTTCAAATGCATCTCTCAGATACGAAGTATTCTTGCCTATTTCAGGCGACACACGATTGGCATAGTAGGCTACCCCTTCTTTTATATCATCCTTCAAAAGGTCATATAGATTACCCTTTCGTATGCCATCCTCTACAGCCTCCTGATTGTACAGGATTATATCCGAGGCAATTATCCGTGCCAAACGTTTTGCCTCTTCATAAACCTTATCCAATTCTTTATCTGCTGATACCTGTATCTTTATATCCTGGGCTGTTATTTCCTTTATCTTCTGGGAAAGCGTCTCCTCAATTATGACTGCCTCAAATTCCGCTGTTCGCATCTGTATCGGAGCTCTTACAAAATCCCTATCTCTACCGAGCAGGCTATTTATCTTTGGTATAAGTTCATCCGGTATATGATGCATCTCTATATAGTCATCTGCGCCATAAATGGAAGTAGGCATCCTTTTGTAGCGGGTTTTATCATAAATAGAGGCAAGGAGAATAATTTTTATACCTTTGAGTTTTTCGTTGGTCCTTATAAAGTCACATATCTCAAACCCATACATCCCCGGAAGTGCGACATCCACCAGCGCCACATTGGGTATATCAATCTCCAAAGATTGCAATGCCTCAACACCATCCTTTGCAATGACAACTTCAAGCCCATGCCCACTAAGAAAATCTTTAATAGCAGAGCAAAAATGCGGGTTGGCATTTGCAACCATTACTTTGTCCCTATCTATCCCAAACTGAGGAATAACTTTCACCTGTCTTATAAGAAATGGAGCTTTGCAGTTATTGCATATGACATTCTTTCCAGACTGGGTTATTTCATCCGGGTTAAATGTATTTGATGACTTACATTGTGGACATTGAATATCCATTGTCGCTCCACTTTGGACCGAGGCGACCATGTCGCCGTCTTTTACGGCAACCATGTACCATATGGTACATGGCAACACGGTTGCCTTGGTCCATAACGCCGACACAGTCGGCTTGCTCCATATTTATATTGAAAACTTCCCCATCTCCTCTTTGAGCGTGTGAACCTGGGAAGACAGCACCTTTACAGCCTCTTCCATATCCTTCACACTGTTGCTATTTGCCTTTATAACACCAACTATATTTTCCAGATTTTTTATAACCTTTTCACTCTCTATCTTCTGACCATTTATTGCCTTATGGATGTATTGTATCATCTCATTAACAGTAACCGCAGAATCTGCTATCTGTGTACTGCCTTTTGTCTGCTCTACCGTTGCCCTGTTGACCTGGCTTGTAATCTCCTTCATATTCTCCATTATCCGGCTGACAAATTCAGCTGCCTCGCTCTGCTCATGGGTTGCCTTGGCTATCTTTTTAATCATATCATTGATCCGTTCTACTGCCTGTGTGACCTGTGACGTCCCTTTGGCCTGCTCCTGAGTTGCCCTCACTATTATATCAACTATATCCCTCGATTTTTCTGAAGACTCAAGTATTCGTGTAAAGACATCGCCTGCCTTGAGCGCCAGTGTAACACTCTTGTTTATGCCTTTTTCTGCGCCGCGCATAACATCCACAGCCTTATTCGTCTCAGTCTGAAGATTGGTAATCAGCGCAGCTATATCCTTTGTTGAGATACTGGTCTGGTCTGACAGCTTCTTAATCTCTGCTGCGACAACACCAAAACTCTTGCCATACTCCCCTGCCTGCGCGGCAATAATAGATGCATTCAGGGCAAGAAGATTCGTTTGCTGAGCTATCTGATTTATTATGACAAGTATCTTCTCTATCTCTTTGGATGACTTTCCAAAATCCTCTATTATTTTAGCAGACACCTTTATCTCGTCTCTTGTCTCTGTTATTCCCTTTATAACCTCTTCAACTGCTATCTTTCCATCGCTTGTATCCTGGACTGCCTTGTGCGATATACCTCCTGAGCTTGCAGCATTTCCCTCAATCTCTTTCAGAGATGTGTCTATCTCTACCATCGAAGAGGCAGTTTCTGCTGTGGAATCAGATAATGTCTTGGCGCTGCCGGCAACTTCTTTAATCGAATTTATCATCTCGGTAACTGAAGAGATTACCTCATGGACAGCGCTATCGAGCTTCTCTCTGTATGATGCTATTTCTTCAATGGAAGCTGTCATCTCAAGAACAGAGGCAGAGGTCTCTTCTGATGTTGCAGTAAGTTTTGCGACACGGTCAGATATCTCTGTTACAGACCGCCTCATCTCTTCAATGCCCTTTGCTGTTTCAGCAGCAGACCTTTCCTGAATATCAACGCCTGACTTAAGCCTCATTGCTTCATCCTGCACACTCTTTATGCCTACATCAACCCAACCAGTAGCCACGCCTACTTTGGAGACAAGGTTTCTCAAACCCTTTGTCATGGTATTTATACTATTTACAAGCACACCTATTGAATCCTCTCTGCTAATATCTATATGGGTTGAAAGTTTACCTTCTCCTATCTTTTCAACCGGCGCTATAATTTCATCAATAGGTTGAGTTACAAGACGCCTCAAACCAACATACGTAACCGATATCAGGGCGATATAAGTTATTATGCCTGCCATAAGAATGTTTAATAACTGAGACTCTGCCTCCTTAGTCTCAACATCTACAAGCAGCATGCCCCTGAGCTTCTCTTCCTGGGTATGGCATTTATAACAACCTGGCCTTTTAACAATAGGGGCAACACCCCTTAAAACCCTGCCCTGACCAGGGATATCCAGTATCAATGTCCTGGGCATATTCTCAACAGCAAGCCTATGGCACACAAGACACTGCTCTTCCTTTTCTCTGTTTATAAATGTCCCGCGTTCAGATGAATGATTTGTAAATGCCTTTCTCCCATCGTGACCAAAAACATAAATATTCTTAATTTCTTTGCGTTTGTCTCCCACGGTCTCGAATATGCCCTGAATAGCTCCAGGGTCTTTGACTGCAATCTCAGCCAGCATTGCGCCTGCAAGGCTGCTTTCCAAGGCAGTGGCAAGCGTTAATGCCTCTCTCTCCTGGGCCTTCATGAGCTGTCTCTGAATATTAAAGTAAATATACGCAAACGAACCTCCACCCAACACAGTCAAGACACTAATAATCATCACTATTACCTTAAAACTTAAACTCTTTGATAATAGCCCTTTTATCATTTTTTATCCTCCACTCAGACTGCGCTTATGTATGCCGTTTACCCCCACACCTTGTTGGGAATGCCCTGCGGTCAAGGTGTGGGGGTTGCCTGTATAATTTAAGACAGCTTAAACCTCTCGATACCATTTCTTAATGTATCAACTTCCTTCTTGAGCATATCAACTACCTGTCCTAAACGCCTCGCCTGCTCCCCTCCAGTATCCGCAATAGATTTAGTCTCCATTATCGCATCAGTTATTTTCTTGGTCTCCTTTTCTTGGTCAGACGATGCAATATTAATGGATTGAATAGAGCGCATCATATTTTCTATATTTGAAGCAATCACCTTGCTGCCGCTTGCCTGCTCAGCAGTTGCCTTTTTTATCTGTGATATAAACTCTTTCATCCTTTCAATGGTTGTAACTATCTGTGAGCTGCCCTGAGACTGCTCCTGAGTTGCCCTGGCGATTTGATGGATATTTTTGGTAATTGCCTCAAGGCTCTCTGTAACACGTTTGCTTCCTGCTGTTTGTTCCTTTGTCGCCCTTGCGATCTTAAGGCTCATTTCCTGGAACAACTTAAACCTATCCATTATCCCTTCAAGCACAACAATGGTCTCCACAGAGAGCTTCCCACCCTCAGTGACCTTTGCTATGCCCTCTTCAACTGAATTGATGGCCTTTCCTATCTGTTCCTGAATGCCTGATATGATTTCAGCAATCTCCTTTGTTGATGCAGCGGTCCTCTCTGACAGCTCTCTTATCTCTTCTGCAACAACGCTGAATCCCTTGCCATGCTCCCCTGCCTGGGCTGCAATAATCGTTGCATTCAATGCCAATAAGTTTGTCTCTGTCGCCACATCATCAATCACCCTCAATATCTTTCCAATCTCCTTTGATCTCTGACCAAGCTCATCTACAATAGTTGCAAGGATATTTACCGACTCCTTTATCTTCTCCATACCAGAATGGCTCAATTGAACTGCTCGCAACCCCTTTTCACCTTCCTTTGCCACTTCATTGGATAATGCCGCAGCCTCTCCTGCATGCCTTTCTATCTCTGTTGCTGAGGCGTCTATCTCAGATAGGGAAGAGGCAGTCTCATCCGAACTTGTGGAAATACGGTTGATCCCTCCCGCGACTTCCTTTAGCGAACCGGCAATCTCTTCTATCGAGGCAGAGACATTTCCCACAGCAACACTCAAATCAGCGACATTTTCATCTACCCCTTCAATAGATGCAGCCATCTCTAAAGTAGATGATGATATCCCTTCAGATAATCCTGAAAGTTGTTCCATACCTCCGACAATATTTTTTGCTGTTGCATGTAGCCCCTCCGCAGACAAGGTAATATCCTTCATATTATGGGCTTGCTGGTTTGAACCTGTATTTATACTATCTGCACACTCGTCAATCATATCAACTGCGTGGGTTACATTTGTAGAAAGCTCCTTTGTCTGAAGAATGATACTCCTCATACCATCCACCGCCTGATTCACTGCAACAGTTAAATCTCCTATCTCACTCTGGCTAAGCACCTTTGCATCGTGTGAAATATCCCCGACAGCCATATGTTGCGCATGGGCTGTAAGTTTTTGCAGCGGAATAGTAAAATCCTTGCGCATGATATAGTAAGAGACGATAAGATAGAGTATGATTAAAAGCAGGCTCATGCCAATGGTAATAAAAATAAGCTTCCTGAATCTTTCAGTGGCTACATTTATCAATTCCTTAGCCTCGTCTTCTTCCATCCCAATCAACTCATTACTTAAGTTGCTCATCTTTTCATATCTTTCGGCTTGTATCCCAAAGGCAAGCGCCTTGGCCTCTTGCATTTTACCCTCATAGATGAATGGTATGAGCTGGGCGTCTCTGGTTGTTTTGAATTCATCCCATACATTCCTCAGGTCTCTCAGCGCCCTGTTCATTCTCTCATCTTTGACCTTCAATCCCCTTTCAAACCACTTAACAAATGCATTATCAACCTCCCTGCTCAAATCCTTAATCTTTGTATGGTGTTTATCCACTTTATCTTGCTCAGTCTCGCTCATCATTGCAAGGAGTTGGGCCCTTACATTGCCCATCCTTGCCTTTAAGTTGGCCGCAAGCATAGACGCAGTGTAATGTTCCTCATACATCTCACGGAGAAACGTATTCATTTCTTTTAAGTTGCTGTAACCAACATAAGTCCCTGCACTGACAATAACGATTAGCGCCAGAAAACTGATATAAAATTTTGTCTTTAGATGATGAATCATCATTGAAGGTTTCAGCCTCCCAATTCGAGCCAAAAAATGCAACTGCATTTTTTAGGATTAGCCTTATCTATAAATGGATTATTGTTGCAGGGGCAAATCAAGAGAACCCTTTTCCTCTGTTGTAAGTATCTTATCGAGATTCAGTATTAGGAGCAGCTCATCTTTTCCGACGCTCACCATACCATCAAGATATTCAGCCTCGCCCTGCCTTAGTATCTTGGGTGGAGCTAAAAGGCTGGCCTTTGGCAGATTAATTATATTTGTAGCATCATCAACAACTAATCCTATAACCCTTTTTTCAACCCGTACAATAATTACTTTGGTTGCTGACGTGACGCCTGCAGGCAGATTAAATCTCTTTCTTAAATCAACAACAGGTATCACAACGCCCCGCAAGTTTATTACACCTTCAATAAAGGGCGGCATCTTTGGCAATGGTATGACCTTCTGATAATTTACGACCTCTTTAATCCGCATTACATCAATAGCGTACTCATCCATGCCTAATTTGAAGCAGACAACCTGAATATCAGTTGAAGGACCTAATGCCCTGGCAGCATTATGTCTCATACTGCTGCCTCTTCTGTCTCGAGAAGGACCGGCAGATTTAACATAATAATAAGCCTGCCTTTATAGTGAATAACCCCCTTTATAAACCTACTGCATGTCCCACCCTGAATATTTGTAGTAGGTTCTATATTCTTGGAATTAACCCTCACAACACCAACTATTCGGTCAGCCATAAGCCCCATCTTTACAAGCCCAATTTTTGTCTCCGCCAATGCTATTATTATTCTGTTCTCTGGTGTTATATCTCTTTTCTTTAGGCTAAGGCGCTTTTGAAGATTCATTATATAAATTATTTCGCCTCTAAGCGATATTATACCAGCCATAAAATCTGGGATATGCGGAACATCGGTTATATCCCTCAGCTTAATAATCTCTGCTATGACACTCAGTTCAAGGGCATACTCTTCGTCATCAACATAAAAGCAAAGAAATTGCAGCACGTCCTCTTCTTTCTTATCTGCGCGTCCCCCCTCGTAAAACTCCTCATCAGTAGGGGCAATGTATCGCTGTAATGACCTCTGGGTCTCATTCATATATATCTCTTTCAGGACTAATATGAACGCAGTCTAAAACCATTTCTTGCGTTCGTATGTGCCACTATTAAATGCGTTTGTATTAATCTCTATGCTGCCCTCTTATTCACGCCTTTACTTGCTGCATCAATAATTCCGGCAATATCAATAACAAGAAGCGTTCCTAATTCACCAAGGTCAGTTGCGCCGGCAATGCCGGGAACCTCGAATAGCTTGGCCAGAGGCTTTATAACAATATCCTCCTGACCAATGATGTTGCCAACCAATATGCAAAATATGGATTCAGCAAGGCCAACTATTATGCCAGACATTTCTGTTTTTGCCTTTGCTGAGGATGTAGGATAAAAAAACTGCTCAAGCCTTAAAACCGGAATAGTTTTATCCCTAAGCACGATGACCTCTTTCTTTTCCATAGTCTTTATATCCGAGTCTCTTATATTCAGAATCTCCATCACGCTTCCCAGCGGCACCGCATATCGCCTATCGCCGGCTACTACTATTAGCGCCTGAAGAATGGCTAATGTGATGGGGAGTGTAAGCACTATCTTTGTCCCTCTCCCTTCCTCAGTGTCTATATCAATAGTCCCCCTCAATGTGGATAGGTTCTTCTTAACAACATCCATCCCTACGCCTCTTCCTGATATCTCGCTAACCTTATCTTTTGTAGAAAAGCCAGGGATAAATATAAATTCTAATATTTCATTTTTTGACAACGCATTAGAAGCAGCCACGTCAATAAGCCCCTTTTCTACCGCCTTTTTTCGTATTGCTTCTGCACTCATCCCAGCGCCATCATCCTCAACCTCAATAACCACATAACTTCCTTGCTGATAAGCCCTAAGGGCTATTATGCCTACCTTTGCCTTACCCCTCATCTCCCTATCTAAGGGACGCTCAATACCATGGTCAATAGCATTCCTCATGATATGCATGAGAGGATCAGCTAACTCTTCTATAATCAGTTTATCCAATTCAGTCTCTCCGCCTAAGGTAATCAGTTCTATCTCCTTGTCCATCTCGTCAGAAAACCTTCTTACTACCCTGACAAATTTGTCAAAAAGCTGGTTTATAGGCACCAATCTTACTTCAATCATCCTTTCCTGCAACTCTGCCAATCTCTTTTCAAGATACTTATCAATCTTGGAAAGTTCCGCAGCAAACCCTGCGAATCCGGTTTCAAGCCTGAGCCTATTCACAATCTGAGCTATAGATGTTTTCAATTGAGACAGCTCACCGACAGTATTCATAATATTATCAAGCTTTGTGATATCTACCCGCACGGTGTTACTCACACTGCGAAGAGTGCCTTCTTCCATCTTTGATTCTATCTGAAAATCCGGGATAAATCTCTCTACACTCTCAGCCGCTTTTGTAATAAGGCGTCCGCTCACAACCTTCACAGTAAGGTTCCGCCCTCTGAGCATATCATTAATGCTCGCTACATCCTTGTTAGCGCCGAATAAAATATCGAAGTGCAGTTTCTCTTTATCATCACTGGCAGAAGGGAGTATAGCTATAACCTCACCTATTGATTTAAGGTATTCAGTCATCTCAACAAGCCCTGCGTCAAAAACAGTAATCGGAAATTCTGCGCCTATGACCAAAATAATATTGCCAGTCCTGATATTTTCTTTAAGCCTGAACTCTTCGTATTCAGAAAGCACACTGAGTATATCTCTATCAATATCCACCTCTTCCGGATACGGAGACACAATAGAGGCAGAAGCGCCGGCGACGTTATCTAATTTTAAAATAGCTGAATCAATCTTATCCATTTCAAAGGTATCGCCTTTTCCTCTTGCAAGCACTATTTCGTTCAGCAAGTCAACAATCTCAAACAGAACCTTTACACCCTCCCGATTGATGGTAATCCTTCCCATCCGCAGGGAGTCCAGAATGTCTTCCATCTTATGGGTAATAATCTGCATCTCAGTAATGCCGAACATACCGGATATTCCCTTAAGTGTATGGGCAGAGCGGAAGATGCTGTTAACAACCGCCGGCTCAACAACCCCGGCATCAATCTCCTTCTCGAGCTTTAAAAGATTACTACTCAGTTCTGCAAGGATATCTTCTGCCTCAGCTAAAAATTCTTTTATGTCATGTTTAAATTCGCTCATATATATTTCTCAAATCATTTTCAGTTCTTTAAATATTTTTTTACAAGCCTTTGAAGGTCTTCAGGATTAATAGGCTTTACTACATATTCGTTAGCGCCGAGGGAAAGTCCCTTTTCCTTATCCCTTTTGCTCCCCTCGGTAGTTATAATAATAAGTGGAATATGTTTGTAATCCGGATTTTTTTTCACAAAGTTTACCAACTCAAGGCCATTTATATCTGGCATATTTATATCTGTAAGGATTAGATTGAAGGCGTGATGGGGAAGAAGTTTTAAAGCCTCAAAACCGCTCTTTGACTCAAATATTTCAAGGTCATCTATAACCTCAATAGCCGATGCTATCATGGCGCGTGTCGTGGTTGAATCCTCAACTATAAGCACTTTTAATGGCAAGCGTTACTCCTTTCCTTTCATGCTTAATCTTCTTTCCAGTAAAGCCTTTTCCATTGCAATCCCAGCCTGGGCAAGGAATATCTCAAGACTTTCAGTATCCCCTATTGGCTTTTCATCAGGCACATTATCGCCATACAGCAACGCTGCAACCCTGCCGTTCACTAAAAGCGGCGAAAGAAATATCTTATTTGGCCAATCCCCTCCAAGCTCTTTTACAAGATATTCATGCACTGGGCTAATTTCAAGCTGTCTTTTTATCGTCACTTTTTTCAGAATCGCCTCTTTAAATATTGAATCATCAGCAGCTTTAAGCTTTATCCCCTTTATACGACGATTAGGGTCTCCGCTTTTAAGGATTACCCCAAACTGCCCCAATCCCTCCACAGAATCCTTTTTTACAATAAATAGCACAGCCCTGTTCATAATCTCGCTTGCAAAGCGCAATATCATCAGGGTGATTTCACTTGAAGAATGGGGGTTCTGTAGTTCAAATATCATTGACCTTAGCAGCGCAAGACCAGGACTTGACGCAACATGTTCAACATACTCTTCTTCCGCAATGCCAGCCTCTGCCCATATACTGCTTGGACTGAAACTCTCAACAGGCGGCTGCACGGTCTCTTGCTCCGCAGGGATAACCTCTGTTTTTTTGGGAGGAGCTGATGGCGCCTGTGGTTCTATAAATGACTCAGATGGCTCTGGCACGGGAGGTAGAGGCGGTATCTCTTCTGTTACTAAAGGTGGAGGGGCTGACTTAGCCCTTTCCCGCGCCTCGTCTAATAACCGAGCGCCTTCCATTGATAAAAACTGCGGATTTAACCCTATCTCTGAAATAAAGATTGAATCAGGCTTTTTCTCTTTAATCTCTTCGTCCGGGTCCTTAAGTTCAAAGTCAAAATTTCCTTCTTCTATAAAAAGACTAAAGACTGCATCCTTGGCGCTGACGCTTATCATCTTTTTTGCAGGAGAGATGTCTGTTGAATAAGCGGCTATTACCATGCCGTCCTTAAAATATATCTTCCCTTCAACATATTTGCCCCGAATGGCAAGGACTCCTGACCTTCTGCTTAAAAATATAATCTGGAAGATATCACTAAGACTAAGGTCCTCTAAATTGCCAACCAGACTCATCAAATCTCTCCAAGTATTGGTATTGCCTTATAAAACTGTTAATATCTATGCGTAAGCCCAATATTTTTTAACACAGGGATATATCTATGTAAAGGCTTTTTGTTTTGTGGATGATAAATTGGGCGATTTAATAAGAATGCCTTGCATTATTTGGCAGAATATGAACCGCCTTTTCAATCATCCGCATATCTAATAAAAATTTCTCATCCTTTACCCTGCCTAAGATCGGCGGCTCACTCTGCAAAAACATCTCAAATATCTTTTCGGGTGCAATAGTTTTATGAGTAACTGAAATAACCTTTGTTGGAATCGCATCTTCAGGCAAAGAACCGCTCCCTATCAGAGTCTCACTGTCTTCTATCTTGATATTATAATCCATTCCAAGCCTTTGTTTAAGAAGTTTAGTTGCCTCATCTGCAATCAATGCTATTTCAGAAACAGGTCTTAATAAAAATCTCATGGTGGGCAAGTCTTTAACCACCGCATCAGGGTTTAAATAAAGTTTAAGCGTTGCCTCAAGCGCCGCAATAGTAAGTTTATCAACTCGCAAAGCCCTTTTTAAGGGATTTTTATTCACCTTCTGAATATACCTTTGTTTCCCCGCTATAATCCCTGCCTGTGGACCACCGAGGAGCTTATCTCCGCTGAAGGTGACAACATCTGCCCCTGCCCCCACACTCTCCATTACCACAGGCTCTTTCGGAAGGTCATACTGGGATAAATCTAACAATGAACCGCTTCCGAGATCTTCGAATACTGGAATACCATGCTGCGCACCGAGGGCTACCAAATCCTTGAGGGCAATACTTGAAGTAAAACCAACCACCTTATAATTGCTTGTATGAACCTTTAACAGCATTGCAGTATCTGGATTTATTGCAGATATGTAATCAGACAAGTGAGTCCTGTTTGTTGTCCCTACCTCAGTTATTTTGCACCCGCTTTTTTGGATAATCTCAGGTATCCTGAAAGACCCCCCTATCTCTATAAGCTCGCCTCTCGAAATGATGACCTCTTTTCCCTCAGCTAAGGTATTGAGAACAAGAAAAACCGCTGCTGCATTATTGTTTACAATGGTAGCTGCCTCAGCGCCTGTAAGACTGCATATGATATCCTCTACATGACTGTCCCTCTCTCCCCTGTTCCCCTCTTTTAGATTAAACTCAATATTAACAGGATTAGCAGCAGCAAGTTTAATTGCCTCAATAGCCCTGTCGCACAATATCGCCCTTCCAAGATTTGTGTGCAGTATTGTGCCGGATGCATTGACTACCTTTTTTAAAGATGGCTTCAGCATCTCCACAATATAACTTCTAACCTTTGTTTCAATATTAAATATGGATACATCAAGATTCTGGCCATCAATCAGCCCCTGCCTCATTTCTTCAAGAATATATCTGACCGCCTTAGTAACCAGGGTTCTTGAGTGAATTCTTATTAACTCGCTTAATCCGTCAGACCTCAAGACCTCGTCAACCGACGGTATCTCGCTCAGTTGTCTTCTATCAGGCATATACAAAATCTATCATGGAAAGGAAATAGAGGTCAACCCTGATGTATTATTGAGCCATTAAATTCCGGACAAACTACTCTATTTGATTAGCTTTCCCATATCCGCTCTATTACAAATATACGTCAAAATATTTTGACATATACTGGTTTAACCTGTTATTCTAATAGAATATGATTCCCATAGTTTCCATAGTCGGAAAATCAGGCAGCGGAAAGACGACCCTGCTTGAAAAGGTCGTGGCTGAATTGACAAATAGGCGGTACCGGGTCGGGACTATCAAACATGATGTGCATGGCTTTGAAATTGACTACGAAGGAAAAGATAGCTGGCGTCATAAGAAGGCTGGGGCAGTTACAGTAGTATTATCCGGTCCTGATAAAATAGCTGTAATAAAGGATGTTGAAGAGGAGTGGCATCCGGATAAACTAATCTCCTCATTTATTGAAGGAGCAGATATAATAATAACAGAAGGGTATAAAAGGGCATCTTATCCCAAGATAGAGGTTGTCAGAAAGGCAAAATCTCTGAAACCAATATGCAAAAGAGACAAAAACCTTATAGGCATTGCAAGCGATATAAAATTCAAGAGCAGGGATGTGCCGTATGTTAATATTAATGATTTTAAGGGAGTAGCAGATTTAATAGAAGACAGATTTTTAAAAAAACAGTCAACTATTGGAAAGAGTAAAACAAATCTCATTGTAAATGGGAGAAAGATTTCCCTGAAACCATTTATTGAGGGACTACTGACAGAATCTGTAAAGGGAATGGTAAGCTCTTTAAAGGGATGCAATAATCCAAAGAATATAGAGATTAAAATAAAGGAATAGTATAAGATTGCAAAATGCAAATTGCAAAAGTAAGAAGCGAATTGGGAGAATTAGCAGTTTGTTGAAAAACTCAACAAACTCTGATTACACAGATAAAAAATTAGATTTCACAGACTAAAACCCATTGAAATATCTGTGTAATCGTTTTTCTAATCTGTGTAATCAAGGCTGGTGAAGACTTTTTCAACAGCCTGCTAATCAACTAATCTCTAACAGAAAATTTGCATTCTTCAATTTTCAGTTTACAATCACGCAAAGCGTGATTATGCCACGCTCAGCGTGGCAATGGAGTAAAGAGACATGACAGGTATAATCTTGGCAGGTGGAAAAAGCAGCCGTATGGGTTTTAACAAGGCTTTTATCGATTTTGATGGTGCGCCCATTATACACAGGACTGTAAACCTGTTTAAAGAATTATTTGATGAAATCATTATTGTCACAAACACCCCCCTTGAGTATGAAGGACTTAATATAATCATCGCTTCTGATATATATAAAGACGCTGGAAGCCTTGGCGGCATCTATGCAGGTCTTGTTCATGCCCCGTCAGAATTTTGTTTCGTCGCAGCCTGCGACATGCCATTCCTGAATAAAGAGGTTATCTCAAAGATGATGATAATCCTGAATGGCTGCAGTGCAATAGTCCCATATATTATGGGCAGATACCAGCCACTCCATGCAATATATTCTAAAAAGTGTCTCAAACCTATGGCAGAGATGATAAAAAATAAAGACCTGCGTATCACAAATCTCTTTCAGAAAATAAAGATAAAGCGACTTGAAGAAAAAGACTGGCTTTCCAGCGAGCCTGTTCTGTCATCTGTAGATAATATCAACACAAGAGAAGACCTCCACAGGGTATTTCAATCCATGTCTTCACAACCACGCCAAGGATGAAACCAATTATACCCTATATTTACCTTTAATAAGGATGTCTAACTGGGTGAAAAACAATTCTGCCTTTACCAGGTTAGTGGCAATCATGCAGCAGTTGCGAGGGCATGATGGTTGTCCATGGGATAAAGAACAGTCCTTTGAAACCCTTATACCATTCATCATTGAAGAGGCCTATGAAGTAATAGGCGCCATTGATGCCAAATCTCCCAAACTATTAAAGGAAGAGCTCGGAGACCTCCTGTTCCAGGTTATCTTTGTCTGCCAACTTGCTAAAGAAGAAGGATATTTTAATATAAATGATGTTATAACTTCATCAATTGAAAAGATGATAAGGCGGCACCCCCATGTTTTTGGAAAAACAAAGGCAAAAACTTCTAAAGATGTCTTAAAAAGCTGGGCAAAGATTAAAAAGGCGGAAAAAAAACATAAAACACACGGCGGCTATCTCTCTGATATACCGGAACACCTCCCTGCCTTGCTCAAGGCGCATAAAGTAACTGAAAGGGCATCCTCTGTGGGCTTTGACTGGACAAATATAAATCAGGTATTCGAAAAGGTAGAGGAAGAGATGGCTGAATTTAGGACTGCGTTAAAAAAAGGAAATGCATCAAGGATGGAAGATGAATTTGGAGATTTGATTTTTGCGCTGGTAAATGTCGGAAGATTTGCGCAAATTAATCCAGAAATGGCTTTAAGAAAGACAATCGGAAGGTTTGTTACAAGATTCCATTACATTGAAGAGCGATTGCATCAAAAAGGAAAGGCGATTAGCAGCGCATCCTTAGCTGAAATGGAAAAATTTTGGAATGAGGCAAAGAAAAAAGAGATAAAATGATTGCACAGATTTTTTTAGAGATAGAAATTTTTTCCGTAAACCCTTTTTTAAAAGATTGAGTTCCATCCGCAAAAAAATCAAGAAGTTCGCAGTGTTAAAACGATTTCCCCACATCATGTGGATAAGCTGTGAGTAACAGTGTGAATGCAAGAGACTCGAGCATGAAGGAATAAGGCTTCGTAAGATATTGCATATTTTTTAATCACGACATTGTTTTTTAAATTCAACTGGTTATCCCATTTCTTGGCTTTATTCAATAACATCTCATTTTCCCTTCACTTTACCCCATTTCTCTGCAATCATATTCACCAAAAAAATGAGTTCTGGGCTTTTTAAAATATGAGCAAATAATACATAAACAGCAATGCCTGCAAGGATAGAAAGAGATAAAACAGAAACCTTTGCTATTGTAACACCAGCGCTTGACCAGTCTACAAGAAGTGAAAGGCCATAGACCGCAATCCCCATTGGAGTAGACGCAATAGCAACTTTAATAGCAGAGGTAAATATTTTTCTTCCGCCAATTCCTCCTAATTTTTTCCTCAATATAAGAAATAGAAGTAAAAGATTTACAATGGATGAGAGCGATGTTGCAAGGGCAAGGCCGCCGTGCTGTAAAGGGCCAATTAAGATAAAGCAGAATATTATATTGGCAATAACTGCTGCTATCCCAACCTTAACCGGAGTAAATGTATCCTTAAGCGAATAGAATGCAGATACAAGTATCCTCACCCCGCCAAATGCAGCAAGGCTGAGAGAAAAAAAGTAAAGGGCGTATACAGTCCCTTTAGTTGCCTCTTGAGTGAATTCTCCTCTTTGAAAGAGCATGCTGACAATCGGCATGCCAAGCGTTATAAGCCCGACAGTTGCAGGGATAGTAATAAAGGTTACCAACCTTATTCCAAAGGATAAAGACTCCTTAAAAGCTGGCCAGTCTTGTTTTACAGCATATTCTGACATAGAAGGCAGCACAGCAGTCGCAACCGCAATTACAAAAACACCTATCGGCAGTTCAAATATCCTGTCAGCATAATATAAATAGGATACGCTCCCCTCCCTGAGATGCGATGCGAACCTGCTGGTAATGAGAATATTTATCTGATATACAGCAGCGCCTAAGATAGCTGGCAGCATGAGAAAAACTATCTTTTTTATAGCAGGGTCGTTAAAATGAAAATCAAACCGGGGGAACATATCATACTGCTTAAGATACGGGAGCTGGTAAAGAAATTGGAGAATACCGCCAAAAACCACACCAAATGCAAGGGCATACACAGGCTGTTTAAAGAATGGAATAAGAAAGATGGTTGAACCTATCATAGATAGATTAAATAAGGCAGGAGATAATGCCGGCGCTGTAAAATGTTTTAATGAATTTAAAACCCCCATGCCTAAAGCCACAAGACATATAAAAAAGAGAAATGGGAACATCCATTTTGTTAAAGAGACTGTAATGGGAAGTTTATTCTGGATATTTGCAAAGCCAGGCGCGGTAAGCTCTACAATCTGAGCAGAAAATAAAATCCCTGCTATGGTAAGGACTGCCAGAATAATAGAAAAGAGGGTAAATGATGTAGCGGCTAATCTTTTTGCCCTTTCTTTTGACCCAAGCATTAATTCTTCTGTAAAGACCGGGATAAAGGATACAGTTAATGCGCCCTCGCCAACAAGCCTTCTAAAGAAATTGGGAATCCTGTAGGCAATAAAAAATATATCGGCGTTCGTGCCTGCGCCAAAATACGATGCAATGACAGCATCCCTGATATAACCAAGCACGCGGCTTACAAATGTGCCCCCTCCCACAATTGAGGCAGCCCTTGTTATTTTTTTAGCTTCTGTCATAAAATATATACTTGATTACACAGATTGTAGAATACGATACCACGGATTTAAAAAAATATTTATCTGTGTAATCTGCCTTTGTAATCTATGTAATCAGTTTTCCGCATTTTTCCACATAAATTTTTCCACATAAAACCCTTGACAATTTTACTTTAATAGTATAATAGTAAAGGTCACATTCTAAATGGAGGATTAAATGGCAACACATCAATCAGCAATAAAAAGATACAGACAAAACCTAAAGCGCAGAGCGCGTAATGTTGATGTAAAATCAGCTGTAAAGTCTGCTATAAAAGAGGTCAAAGACACCGCTAAGGCTGGCAATAAAGAAAAAGCAAAGACAGCCCTTACAGCAGCTATAAAGCTCCTTGACAAGGCAGTCTCAGCAGGAACCCTTCACAGAAATAATGCCTCAAGGAAGATATCCAGTCTTACCTTGTCAGTAAATGCCATTGCTGCTAAGTGAAGCATTGCCGGCCAAAGGACGGGGCTTCTTATTCAAATCCCCCCTTACCCCTCTTCCCCGATAAAATCATTCGAGGACAAGTTTCTAAAGGGGGGATGAGGGGATTATTATGTGATTGCCATCCATCCCTGCCTAAAAGGTAGGGCATTCTCGCAGTTTTCGTAAAACCCCATGCCAAAATCTTTGGTATAATTAGATTATCACTTGGCGTTATCAAGGCACAGGTCCAACATTAGTTTCTCCATCGCCATATCAGGAGACTGTCTTCCGGATTTAAGGGCTATGTCGGTATTGTGAAGTATTTTAAAAATCTTTTTTAATCCGTCTTCAGTAAACTTTCTTCCCTGGTTAAGATACCCCTCTATATACGTTGGAAATATCCCCAATTGTTGCGCAATCTTATTGACTGCAATTCCATTCTTATTCAACGCCTTTACCCTCCAGATAATCCGAAACTGTCTTGCTATCATTCCAAGTATCTTTACTGGTTCTTCTCCATGCATGGTAAGCTTTTTTAAGCTTATTAAACCCTCTCTCAGGTCTTTTCTGCCTATGGAATCTGCCAGGTCAAATATGGTATCCACCCTGCCGTTTGCAACAGATGTTTCTACATCCTTTTTCTCAATAATATCTCTTTTCCCCACAAAAAGGGCGAGCTTTTCAATCTCGTGCTTTATATTCATTAATTCATCACCAGTTGCCTCCAGAAATACCCCTATCGCATCATCTTCAATCCGCTTTCCAAGTCTTTGCACCTCTTTCTTAATCCAAAAGGGAAGCTGGGCATCGGAAGGCGGTTTAAAATAGAAAAGATAATTGGCCTTATCCAATGCTGAGAAAAATGAAAGCCTCTTATCAATCTTGTCTGCTGATATAATAAATATGAGACAGGTTGTGGTAGAAGGATTTTCAATATATGCAAGAAGCGTCTCTTGCTGAGACTTGGAGAGCGCCTCTGCCCTGTTTACGACAATCAGTCGCTTTTGAGACATAACAGGAAATGTCTGGGCAGTGGAGATAATAGTCTCAGCATCCGCTTCTTTTGCATCAAAGGAATTGTAATTCATATCCTTAAAGGCAGAAGACAGGACCTTTGCCTTCATATTCTGCACTGTCTCATCTATAAGATATCGGTCTCCGTAGAAGCAGTGGACAGGGACCAGTTCTTTCCCTTTTTTAAGGTCTTCAATGAATCTTATACCATCCTGCGACATTAGAAATCCTCTAACATCCTTTCTTTAATAAGCCTCGCTGTATCCTTTGCCATTTTCTTAATTGCATCCAATTCTGCTGTTTTAGTGGCAGTTATATCAGCGCTCGTTACCTTAAAGTCTTCATAATCTGCAATATTCTTATCCTCCCAAAGAACCTTCCCATCACTTTTACTTGTAAGGCTTATTTGCAATTTAATAGTAAGCCTGTATTCCTGAATCACATCATTTCTATTAAACGAAACAGGGGTTAAATCATAGCCTGTGATGGCACCACTCACCACGGCTTCAGCATCCTCTTCAACCACCTTAACAATCCCGCTCTTCACAAACTCATCAACCAATGCGGTTGTAAAAATAGTTTCAACATCTGGCTTCTGCACCTGATTTTTTAAAAATGGGATTGAGATTGCTACTACATCGCCTGGCATATTTCCGCCCATGCCTGCAATGTGATAACCGCATCCTGCCGACACAGTAAGTAGTAGGCAGAAGCCAGTAAGCAGTAAAAAGCGAGGCAAGAGGTAAATAATTTTTATTTCCATATATTTAATCTTCATCCCGTTCCTACTATTATCTATAAATTATAAACCACCAGATTATACTTTTTATAATATCGGTAGGCAAGTGGAAAGAAATATAGAGCTTGTTGAAAACTCAACAATCTCTGATTGCACAGATAAAGAATTAGATTACTCAGATTAAAACTCCTTGAAATATCTGTGTAATCATTTTTTATAAGGAGTATTGCTTACATTTCAGGTGTCTGGGTGCCGGCAGTCCTGCAGCTTTGTACTTGTTGCAGGCGAAGTAAAACATTTACCCTTTACGCCTGCTACCGCAGTTGCACACATCCACAATTTCGCTCCACCAAGCTGAGCTTGGTAAAGGCACGCTTAGCGTGCCACCAATACCCCGCAACACTTCGCAACCTTGACTTAAGCCGAAATTTTGGATGCTTACATTTGACATCACACATTTGCATGAAAAGGCAGAAAAGTGTAGAATAAAGGCAAACTAAATTTTTGCAGCATAAAGAAACCACAAATCATAAAAGAGCAAGGAGATAAAAATGAAGAAAAACTTTCAACAAATTGAACCTGGAAAAATAAGCGATAATGTCTTCAATCTAATTGGATCAGACTGGATGCTGATTACTGCCGGACTGAAGGGCAGCTTTAATACAATGACAGCAAACTGGGGAGGACTCGGCTACCTATGGAATAAAAATGTCTGCTTCTGTTTTATCAGGCCGCCGCGCTACACCTATGACTTTGTGGAAAAAACGAAAATATTTACACTCTCCTTCTTTGAGGAAAAGCATAGAGACATTCTGAAATTTTGCGGCGCAAAGTCAGGAAGGAATGTGAATAAGATCAAAGAGACTGGGCTTATTCCTGTTCATAGTGATTCCGGCGCAATCTATTTTGAACAGGCGCGTCTGGCGCTTGAATGTAAGAAGATATATTTCCAGGATATCATGCCGAGCAACTTCATTGATTCAGACATACAAACTTTTTATCCCAAAAAAGATTACCACAGGATGTATATAGGTGAGATCATCAAATGCCTTATAAAGTAAATCCATTCAACCCGTACTGCCGGTTATTTTAATGCAGGTGATTAAAATTAATCTCTATTGCGCTTGAAATAAAAAAACAAACTTAAAACTGTGATAAAAATGACTTACTTAATAATTAGATTATCATAATACGATTGCAATATGCTTATATCCAAAAAAGCAAGAAATATATACAATTTTAATGCGGATTTTTTCCGTCCTGACGGACGGGTAACCTTTACGGATTATTCTTCTGCCCGAAGGTTTGCCTCCCATATTTCCAGACATCGTCCAAACCCTGTGCCTGCCTCTGAGATATATGCGCTATATTTAATTGATGAGGCTCTGCGCATACTTATACATAAATACATTTTGCAAAATGCTAAAGTGATGACCCGGGCTACACAAAATGTCCGGGATAATCTGGGTGATAAAACAGACGAAGTATTTATAAACTTTGTGGATGAATTCCCACCTATGCTGGTGTACCTCGGGCATATAACCGCTCAACTGCATTTTACAAGCACAGAACAGGGTGAAAAATTAATTGAAGAGATCCTTTTGGTCAATACCACCAATCTTAATCCGGCGATTCAACCCTATAAAGATTTATTTGACGAGACTTCATTAAATCAAAATGATGCATACGTAAAGATGATTGAAAAGTTGATTCAATTTTTCAATAATCAGCCCGGATTCGGGAGAAAAGGATCCGGAGAGAGCTTCATCCAGGTCTTGCGTAAACCCGCCCTTATTTCTCCCTATTCTCTTGAGGGGCAATTGAATTTTTTAATTCAACAATGGGGATTCCTTCTTGGGGAATCTTTTATTGCCCGCCTTTTGCGTGGAATAGATTTTATTCGGGAAGAAACTATCCGCAAGCATACACATGACGATTTTCCTATAGATGTTCCTTTGCAAACTTTTAAGGGCCGTAAATATCATGAATATGAACGTTATAGCCCCGACCTTGATTGGATGCCACAGCTCGTGCTCATTGCTAAAAATTCTTATGTGTGGATGGAGCAACTTTCACAGAAATATAAATACTGGGTCAAGACACTCGACCAAATTCCGGACGAAGAACTTGACTTGCTTGCCCAACGCGGTTTTACCGGCTTATGGCTTATCGGCCTTTGGGAGCGCAGTAAAGCAAGCCATCGAATCAAACAACGTATGGGCATGGCAGATACAGTAGCTTCTGCATACTCACTGCACAGTTATGATATTGCGGCTGATTTAGGCGGATGGGATGCACTTAATAATTTACGCGAGCGGGCATGGAAGCGCGGAATTCGTCTTTCAGCAGATATGGTTCCTAATCATATGGGTATAGATTCGGCATGGGTTATTGAACATCCTGATTGGTTTTTATCGTTAGACACCCCACCCTATCCTGCTTACTCTTTTACCAGCGAAGACCTGTCTGATGATACGCGTGTAGGTATTTTTATCGAAGATCATTATTACAATAAAACCGATGCGGCGGTTGTTTTTAAGCGTTTGGACCGTTACACAGGCGATACACGTTATATTTATCACGGTAATGACGGTACGTCTTTTCCCTGGAATGATACCGCCCAGCTTGACTATTCTCAAGATCGGGTACGCGAAGCCGTTATACAGGTTATCCTGCATGTTGCCAGGAACTTTCCTGTTATCCGCTTTGACGCAGCCATGACTTTGGCTAAGGAACATATCCAACGTCTCTGGTTTCCACAACCTGGCGCAGGAGGAGCAATCCCGTCCAGGTCTGAGCATGGAATGACTATGGACGAGTTTGAAGCGGCAATTCCGCAAGAATTCTGGCGTGAGGTGGTTGACCGTGTTGCAGCCGAAGTACCGGATACCTTGCTCTTAGCCGAAGCATTCTGGTTACTGGAAGGATATTTTGTCCGTACCCTCGGGATGCACCGCGTTTACAATTCTGCCTTTATGCACATGCTCCGCGACGAAGATAACGCCAAGTATCGCATGGCTATTAAAAATACGTTAGAGTTTGACCCGCAAATTCTGAAACGGTATGTAAATTTTATGAGCAACCCCGACGAAAAAACAGCGGTCGAGCAATTCGGCAGTCATGACAAATATTTCGGGGTATGTACCATGCTGGTAACCCTGCCCGGCCTGCCTATGTTTGGACATGGACAAATAGAAGGTTTTCGCGAAAAATATGGGATGGAGTTTCGTTATCCGCGCTTAAACGAAACAACGGATGAAGGCCTGTTACGCGGGCATGAATGGAAAATTTTCCCGCTACTTCACCGCAGATATATGTTTGCCAATGTGGAAGCCTTCCTGCTTTTTGATTTTTACACGTTAAATGGCCGGGTAGATGAAGACGTATTTGCTTATTCAAATTGTTTCGGCGATTCTTTAAAAAATTCAGGGCAAGTAGAAAGAGGACTAATAATCTATCACAACAAATTTGCAGAAACGCGCGGGTGGATAAAACTTTCTGCAGCCTATATTAATAAAGAATCAGGCCGTTTGTTACAAAAATCATTATCTGAGGGTTTAAATTTGCCGCACGAAGGCTATGTTATCTTTAAAGATTATGTAACCCACCTGGAGTATATTAGGTCCTGCAATGAATTATGGGAAAAAGGCTTGTACGTAGAGCTCAATGCTTATCAATGTCATGCATTTATGGATTTCCAGATTGTAAGCGGTGAGTATTGGGATAAAGTATGCCAGACTTTGAATGGGGCAGGAGTTCAATCCGTAAAAGAAAAATATAATGAAATGTTTATTACAAAAGAGAAGGGGGTAAAAAAAGTAAAAATTATTAAACGTAAACCGCGCAAAACAACGGTTAAGAAAAAAACCGGAAATAAAAAAAGATGGTCAAAAAAAGTGAAGTTAAAGAAAACAGTAAGAAAGTGAAGAAATAATTTATATTTTAAATACTTTGATAGTTCCTTATAATCAGGCAAAACCGTTTTGACATTATTCCAAAATCTTTCTTTAAAAACCAAGCTCTTGATATGCTTCGAAGTCGTCAATATCGGCGAGCGCAGGAGCACATCCCGATAAAATAACAGCCACTGCAACGATTAGCGCATACCGCTTCATTCTTCCTCCATTGCTTGATTAGCAACATAACCAGCAGTTACAAAATGGAACAAACTCCGTATTATTTATATATTGTATATCATTTATTTTCCCATCATTTCTGATTTACCCACCACCACATTCAGTATCTTATTCTGCACATACACCATCTTTTTTATTTCTTTCCCAGCCAGCCACTCAGAAACTTTCTTATCTGCCATGGCAATCTTTTCAACCTCTGCCTGAGGACTGTCCACCGGCACACTAATGCGTCCCCTTACCTTGCCATTCACCTGCACGACCACTAGCGCCTCTTCTTTTTTCAAGGCTGCTTCATCGTAGGCTGGCCAGGGGGTTTTAAAGATGCTCTCTTTTTTTCCAATTTCATGCCACAGCTCCTCGCATATGTGCGGAGCGAATGGAGAGAGGAGAACCAGCAGGATTTCAATAGCACTCATATATTCTGGCAAATTCTTATTTTCATATTTGGAAAGAAAATTAATATACTCCATAAGCGCTGCTATTGCGGTATTAAAATGAAACTCTGCCATATCATCAGTAACCCTTTTTATGGCCCTGTGAATTTCGTATTTAAGTTCTGAGTTTTTAGCCTCTTCAGACCCTTGACCCCCGCTTAAAGCCTGCGGGGGCAGGCCCCTGACCCCTGACCCCTGCATTTCTGCCACCAACCTCCACACCCTGTTCAAAAACCTATACGCCCCCTCAACCCCTTCATCACTCCATTCCAGGTCTTTTTCAGGTGGTGCTGCAAATAGGGAAAAGACCCTTGTTGTGTCAGCGCCATATTTCTCAATGATTTTATCAGGGTCTACAGTATTCTTCTTTGACTTGCTCATCTTCTCTGTAGGCCCTATTTCCACAGGACTGCCGCATTTTGCACAGCACCCATCCTTTACCTCCTCAGGTAAAAGATAACCGTGTTCTTTGCATTTTGTAATCTCCTTGCACACCATCCCTTGTGTGAGGAGATTTGTAAACGGCTCATCAAAGTCTATAAGTCCCAAATCCCGTATTGCCTTTGTAAAAAATCTTGAATAGAGTAAATGCAGAACCGCATGCTCAACTCCACCTATATACTGGTCAACAGGCATCCAGTATTCTACAGCTTCTTTACCAAATGGGCTTGTGCTCTCCTTTGGAGAGGCATATCTTAAGAAATACCATGATGAATCCACAAAGGTATCCATCGTGTCAGTCTCTTTTCTTGCCTGCATCCCGCACTTAGGACATTTTGTTTTTATAAACCTATCCGACTGCGCCAGAGGAGAGCCACCTTCGCCTGTAAATTTCACATCCTCTGGCAAAATCACAGGGAGGTCTTTATAAGGAACAGGTATTATCCCGCAGCTATCGCAGTATATCATTGGTATAGGGCATCCCCAGTATCTCTGACGTGATATTCCCCAATCCCTTAGCTTGTAGCTCACTGTTTTTTTGCCGATACCTTTTTCTTCAAGATATCCTACTATTGCCTCCATTGCGTCTCTATTCTTCATCCCATTAAAATGCCCGGAATTTACCATAATTCCGTCATCCACATACGCCTCTTGCATTGGGGACAGATTTGAAATCTGTCCCCAGTTCTTATCAGGAGGTTGGATAACCACTATCATAGGAAGTTTATACTTCTTTGCAAACTCAAAATCACGCTGGTCATGGGTCGGCACTGCCATAACTGCGCCTGTGCCATATTCCATAAGCACAAAATTGGCAAGATAGATCGGCATTCTAGCTCCAGTAAGAGGATTAATGCAATATGAACCAGTAAAAACACCTTCCTTTTCCAGCGTTGCCTCTGTCCTTACGGTTCTGCTCTGTTTCTTTACTTTTTCAATGAACCTTCTGACTTCTGAGTCCTGATTTTTGACTATCAGTTTTTCCACCATCGGATGCTCAGGCGCAAGGCTCATAAATGTTGCGCCAAAGAGCGTGTCAGGCCGTGTAGTAAATATTTTTATCGTCTCACTGGAGCCTTCTATTCTAAAATCAACCTCAGCGCCGATGCTCTTTCCAATCCAGTTCTTCTGCATGAGCAAAACCTTTTCAGGCCACCCAGGGAGTTTGTCGCAATATTCAAGGAGCTCTTCAGTGTAGGCAGTTATCTTAAAAAACCACTGTTCAAGGTTTTTCTGCTCAACCTGTGTATCACACCTCCAGCAAAGTCCTCCTTCTACCTGCTCATTTGCAAGCACAGTAAGGCACTTTGGACACCAGTTTACAGCAGACCCTTTTCTATAAGCCAGACCCTTTTCATACATCTTAAGGAAAAACCACTGATTCCACCTGTAGTATTCGGGTGCACATGTGTTGACTTCCCTATCCCAGTCATAGGACAGGCCGAGTCTCTTTAACTGCTTTTTCATGTAGGCAATATTTTCATAAGTCCATTTTGCAGGATGAGTTCCATGCTGTATTGCAGCATTTTCAGCAGGCATGCCAAATGCATCCCAACCCATGGGATGAAGGACATTATATCCACGCATACTCAGAAACCGGGCTGCCACATCTCCAATTGCATAATTCCTCACATGTCCCATATGTATCTTGCCAGATGGGTAAGGAAACATCTCAAGGATATAGTATTTCTTCTTCGCCTTATCCTCATTTACCTTAAAGGCCATTGTCTCAACCCATATTCTCTGCCATTTTTCTTCAATCTTTTTATGGTCGTACTTCTCTTGCATCAATAGACCTCATCAATGAATTTTGACATACTCTTTTAACACAGTAACACATTTTTTTTCAAACAAAAACAAACCAATTCAGCATAATAATTGCAATTTGACATGCAAAGATTGTAAACCCCCACGCCAAAAATTTTGGTTTGGGGTAAAATAGCGAGGTTTTCAATCGCTATTTTGCGGTTCCACAAAATCCTTGCCTAATCCTTTGCTATGATGTTATCCTCAGTCGCAAATCTTTGACCAGGGGGTATTATGAAAGATGACCTTATTGGTAGGGCTAATAAACTCTTTACACCAGCGCTTATTTTCCATACTGATATCATAGTAAAAAGGGCCAGAGGGCTTTATATTGAGTCAACTTATGGCAAAAGATACATGGATTTTTCCTCTGGCCTGGCAACAACCAATATAGGGCACTGCCCTCCCCAGGTGATTAAGGCTGCAAAAAAACAAATGGATGAGATTATCCATTCTGGATGCATCTTCCGCTATAAATCAGAGATTGAACTCGCTGAGAAATTGAAAGAGACAACCCCGGGCAATCTCAACATGTTCTTCTTCTCCAACAGCGGCGCTGAGGCAGTAGAAGGGGCATTAAAGCTTGCACGGTTTGTAACAAAGAGGCAGGGCATCATTGCCTACACAGGCGCATTCCACGGCCGCACAATGGGTGCGCTATCTTTAACTACATCCACAGCAAGATATAGGCGAAATTACCACCCCCTTCTCCCTTCTATCTTCAGGGCTCCGTATCCATATTGCTATAGATGTTTTCTGGGTCAGAATCCTGATACCTGTGGAATGGACTGCTTTGAATATTTAAAAAAGATGCTGAGACAAGAAATTAACCCTGATGAGGTTGCAGCAATTATTTTTGAGCCAGTGCTTGGCGAAGGCGGCTATGCTGTGCCTCCACTTGATTATATAAAAGAATTAAGGAAACTCTGCACAGAGTATGGCATATTCTTGATTGCAGATGAGGTGCAGACCGGGTTTGGAAGGACTGGCAAATGGTTTGCCTGTGAACACTTTGGAGTAGTCCCGGATATAATGACCATTGCAAAAGGGATTGCATCAGGATTTCCGCTCAGCGCTATTGCATCAACAAAGGAGATTATGTCAAAGTGGCTGCCAGGCGCGCACGGCACAACCTTTGGCGGGAACCCTGTATCATGCGCAGCAGGCATCGCAACTATAGAGACTATTATGAAGGATAAACTCTTGGATAATGCTGCAAGGGTGGGGGATTATGCCATGAATTACCTCAAAGATATGCAGAAAAGATACCCTGTAATGGGTGATGTGCGTGGATTAGGTTTAATGATAGGAATTGAATTTGTAAAACATGCCCCGTCAGAGCCTGCCCCGGACTTGATACGGGGAAGCAAGACGGGAAAGGATAAAATCCCTGATAAAGAATTCTTAAAAAGGGTCTTGGACAAATGCTATAAAGAAGGACTTATACTAATAGAGTGCGGCATTGATAAAAATATTATTCGCTTTATGCCACCCTTAATTACAACTATGGGAGAGATGAAAAAGGCAATAGAGATTTTTGAGGATGCGGTAAAGACAGTTTAGGAGTTCAGGAGTTGTGGAGAAAAGCGCTTAGACTGTCTTATCAAGATACCCAGCCTTATATATTTCAATAATTGTGAGTGCAAGTGAGAGTATTATCGGGCCTGCTATAATACCTATAAAACCCATAACCTTCATGCCACCAAGAATACTGAACAAGAGGAGCAGAGGGTGTATCTCGGTCCTACCGCTGACTATCATCGGTTTCAAGAATGTATCAATAAAAACTAAGAGAAATACGCTTACGATAACAAGTATCGCTGCCTTTATATAGCTTACCTTAAGAAACAGATATATCGCAGCCGGTATCCATACAAGAGGAGTGCCGACTACAGGTAAAAATGCTAATAAAGCCATTGCACTCCCCCAGAATATTGGAGACGCTATGCCCAAAATCCAGAAGATTAATCCTCCACCAAGACCCTGAAGCACTGAAACTAATACGCCGCCATAGAGGGTAGCATATATAACATCTCTACTTTTTTTGAAAACTGCATCTTTATCCTTTTTGGATAATGGCAATAGCGCTTTTACTTGCTCTACAGCAGCATCTCCTTCCTTGAACAGGTAGTACATAGTAAATAGAATCAGGATTGATGCGAGTGTGAAATCGGTTACATTAGTAACAACACCGCCAAGGCTATGGACAATAAAGTTACTCGCCTCTTGTGCGCTCTTAAGCATTATTTCTCTGATATCCAGATGAGACACATCTATATATTTACTCAGAAGCTTTGTAAGGTATTGGGGCAAAAAATACGGCGACCCGTGAAAGCGCGCCATAGATTCCTGCAAATACGTCTCTATCCATCCATAGACACTTAGCGCTTCACTGACCAATGCCGCAGCCAAAAAAATAAGAGGGAGCGTCAAACCAAGCGTAATAATGGCGCATGTAAAAAGAGAGGCTGTTATTTTCCTGAAATGAAATCTTTCTTTTATCCACTCATAGAACGGATAAAATAATATGGTTAAAACTATACCCCAAAATAGCGCCGGTAAAAACGGCGCCATTATGATATAAAAAAGATAACCTATGGTAATGACAAGGCCAAATATTATAATATGCTCTATCTTCATAAGGTCTTGTTTCTAAATAATAAATTATGTATTAAATTTGCAATTACTTTATTTATAAATCTATCTATTACACTCTTCCACTGCCTTTTTCAACATATCAAAAATTCTTAGTATGGCTGATATCGCCCTTATTCAAATTAGGCCAATGAGAAAGTTAGTATGCCAGTAACCCAAAATAGAGAACGATACCCAAAACCCTTTTTGACGAGCCAAGTCCTGAGTGCAGCGAATACCAGTCTTTTCCTTATACTATAGCAGTTTTTTATGCCAATCCCGGGCAAATTACCTACTACGATGTTGCATCAGAACAACTTTAGAGTTTTGCTGAAAGCAAAACTTGTAATTTATCAAAGATTGAGAAAAGTTTGATAGCTATAATGCCATTACTTTTTCAAGGTTCTGATATAAGAAAGCACATCTTCCACCTGTTTATCCGTAAGCGGGTCTCCTCCCCCAAAGGGCGGCATCACTTGGCCGGCAGGATTATTAGGATTTTCAACACCGTTTCTTATGCTTTTTTTGAGGACGTCATCAGTTTTCTCCATTCGTTCTCCTTCGGCAAATACAGGAATACCTGGAAGATCCGGCATACCGCTATCACCATGGCAAGATGAACATACAATGCCGAAAACCTTTTTGCCTTCAGCCAGATTCCCTTCGGCAAAGACTGGTACTTGCAGCATAAAGACAAATGTTAAACAGGTACATGCTAAAACAAAAAACATCTTACACACATACATAACACCACCTCCTCATTGATTATTTTATACTGAGTGTAATATGCTTCGTTTCAATTTTTCTATGACAGATGTTGTTTCTTTTATCATATTTTCTTCTTCGTTTCCAGCAATTGTAAATGGCCTATCCCTTAAATTTTCATCAACACCAAAGCCAGCTATAGACTCAAGATATTCTATTGGCAACCTCTTCTCTTTGATATCAACGTCATTCATTATAGCCCATGCCAGCGTCCATGCCCTCGCAACATTGCTTAAGTTGTATCCGCCTCCTCCCAAGGCAACCCACGGAAGCTTTAATGCCCAGAATCCTTTTATCATCTTCTCAAAACCATTTGTTGTGAGATTGAGATGTGTAATAGGGTCTGTCCTGAATGTGTCTACGCCAAGCTGTGTTACAAGTATGTCAGGTTTAAACTTATTGACAAATACTGGAACTATCTCCTCAAAGCCCATTACAAAAACCTCATCGTCAGTTTCCGATGGAAATGGAAGATTTATTGAATATCCCCTGCCTTTGCCTGTGCCTGTCTCTTCCGGAAATCCTGTGCCAGGAAAAAGGGCATATCCAGTTTCGTGCAGAGATATAGTCAAAACTTTGTCTGTGTTATAAAATGCTGCCTGGACCCCATCTCCATGGTGCGCATCTATATCAACATAAGCAACCCTTTTACCCATATTAAGAAGATATTTAATGGCAATGACAGCGTCATTCAGATAGCAAAAGCCCGATGCCTTATCTGCCATAGCATGATGAAGGCCTCCGCAAATATTAAAGGCAATGTCAGCCTTTCCTGATGAAACAAGTTCTGCAGCCTGAACAGATGCTCCCGCAGAATAGAGCGACCAGTCATATACTCCTTTAAAAACAGGATTATCGCCATAACCCAGACCGTGCTGCCCTGCATCTTCGGGTATTACTCCGGAGTCTGCCTTTTTAAGAGTTTCAATATATTCCCTTGTGTGAAATGAAAGGATTTCCTTTTCTGTCGCCTTTCTTGCCTCAATGATTTGCGTGTGGGGAAGGTTTAAGAGGCCATATGCCTTGATAAGCTCATAGGTGAGTCGAAGTCTTACAGGTCTCATTGGATGCCCAGAGCCGTAACTGTATTTTGCAAATTCGTCGGAATAGATAAAGGCGGTCTGCATAAGCATGCTGGAGACAGATTTCAGTTCTCTCCAAAGGGATTGTCAGCGTATAAATCTGATGCCAAAAAATGCTATTGCATTTTTTTGATTTAAATGCACCCTCTTATTTATTTTTTACTTTCCAGCAGACGTATAATCCTGTCAACGCACTCATCAACTGTAAGTTTGTCAGTCTGCAGGACAAGGTCAGGCGACCTTGGCGCTTCATATGGCGCAGATACTCCGGGAAATTCCTTCAATTCCCCCTTGTCAGCCTTTTTATAAACTCCCTGACTGTCCCTTTGCCGCAGCACATCTTCTGATGCTGTAAGATAAATCTCCACAAACCGGTATTCTCCAATAAGTTTTCTCGCTTTCTCACGAACATCTTCGCCAGGCGAAACAAAGGCGCAGATGCAGATTAGACCGGCATTATTGATAAACTTAGCGATCTCTGCCGCGCGGCGCATGTTCTCTGATCTCTCGCTTGAAGTAAACCCAAGGTCTTTGCTTATGCCAAGGCGCATGTTAGCGCCATCAAGGACAGTAACAGCCTTTCCATTATCAAACAAACGGCGTTCAAGGGCATAGGCAATAGTTGTCTTTCCTGTGCACGTAAGCCCTGTAAGTAAAATCGTCAGAGGCTCGCTGCCGGATCGCTCTAAACGCTCTGTCTCAGATACCCTGCTTGTCTGGCGCTGCAGGAGTTCGTCAGATATCTCAATATCCCAGAAATTTCTTTCTTTTTCGCCGGCTGTTTCTCTGTCAATAATCATTCCTGCGCCGACGGTGTTATAGGTAAGCCTGTCAATAATAATAAATCCGCCTGTAAAGCGGTTTTTCTTATATGCGTCGTATGGTATGGCGCGTTCCAAAGAGATATGGCAGCGCCCTACCTCGTTCATATTTAACGCCCTGGCCTCTTCGCTCTCAATAGTATTAATATTGACCCTGTAGCGAAGGTTGGATATCGTGCCACCTATCAGGTTGGATGTGTGTTTGAAGAGGTACTTGTTTCCTGCTGTCATCGGCTGCTCAGTCATCCACACAATCACTGCCTCTATCTCTCTTCCAACCCTTGGCACATTATCAGGCCTGGCAAACATATCGCCGCGGCTTATATCTATCTCATCTGCAAGGGTAACGGTTATGGCAAGGGGTGGAAATGCCTCATCGAGTTTACCGTCAAAGGTTAATATCTCCTTTATCCAGCTCTTTTGCCCGCTTGGCAGAGCAACAACTTCATCGCCAGAGCGCAGGATGCCGGAGGCCATAGTCCCTGCAAAACCGCGGAAATTCAAATCAGGCCGGATAACATACTGGACAGGAAGCCGCAGGTCAATGAGATTGCGGTCAGAGCTTATATGAATAGTCTCAAGGTAATTCAGCAAAGGGCCTGACTTAAACCATGGCATATTTGAACTCGCCTCAACAACGTTATCACCTTTAAGAGCAGATAAGGGGATAAAGTGTATATCATCAATATCAAGCCGCGCTAAAAAAGATTTATAGTCATTGCATATCCTGTTAAAGACCTCTTCGTCGTAATCAACCAAATCCATCTTATTGACAGCTACGACAATGTGTTTTATGCCAAGAAGTGAGCAGATAAAACTATGCCGCTTGGTCTGCGGGAGAACCCCGTACCGCGCATCAATAAGGATAATAGCAAGGTCGCATGTAGACGCCCCTGTAGCCATGTTGCGGGTATACTGCTCGTGGCCAGGGGTATCCGCAATAATGAATTTACGCTTCTCTGTTGAAAAATAGCGGTAAGCCACATCAATGGTAATCCCCTGCTCCCTCTCTGCGGCAAGACCGTCAACGAGCAAAGAAAGGTCAAGCTCGTCATTAGCGCCTCTTTTTGCGCTTTCCCTTCTTATAGCAGCAAGCTGGTCTTCGTAGATAAGCATAGTATCATGAAGCAGCCTTCCGATAAGCGTGCTCTTTCCATCATCTACAGAACCGCACGTAAGAAGTCTGAGCAGTTCTTTGTTCTCCTGCCTTTTCAGGTAAGCCAGTATATCTTTTTGTATGAGTTCTTGCTCGTGTATCATTAAAAATAGCCTTCTCTTTTCTTCTTCTCCATAGACGCTGCCTCATCATAGTCAATCACCCTTCCCTGCCTCTCAGACTGCCGGGTAAGGAGCATCTCCTGGATAATCTCCGGAAGGGTAACAGCAGTTGACTCAATAGCCCCTGAAAGTGGATAGCATCCGAGTGTGCGAAAACGGACCATTTTCACTTCAGGTTTTTCTCCTGGCAGAAGCCTGAAACGTTTATCATCCACCATAATGAGGTTGCCGTTACGCTTTACAACCGGCCTCTCCTTGGCAAAATACAGCGGCACAATATCAATGTTCTCCTGATAGATATATTGCCATACATCAAGCTCGGTCCAGTTGGAAAGCGGAAAAACCCGGATAGATTCCCCTTTTTTTACCTTTCCATTATAGATGTTCCAGAGTTCAGGACGCTGATTCTTTGGGTCCCACTGGTGTTTTTTGTCGCGAAATGAATAGATACGCTCTTTGGCCCTTGATTTTTCCTCATCGCGCCTTGCTCCGCCAAAAGCTGCATCATACCCACCCGCATCAAGGGCCTGGCGAAGGGCCTCTGTCTTCATAATATTCGTATAGATGTTTGAGCCGTAGTCAAAGGGATTGATATCCTTTTCAATCCCTTCCTTATTGACATGAACTATCAGCTTAAGATTGTGCTTTTTGCAGAAGCTGTCACGAAAGGCAATCATATCCCTGAACTTCCAAGTTGTATCAACATGAAGAAGAGGGAACGGCAATGGCGCTGGACAAAATGCCTTGAGCGCCAGATGAACGAGCACAGAAGAATCCTTGCCTATCGAATATAGCATGACAGGATTATCGAATTCTGCAGCTACCTCACGGATGATGTGGATAGATTCCGCCTCAAGCTGTTTTAAATGTGTAAGATTGTATGAAGTCATGTTTAGCTCCCTCAGAGATTGTTGAAAAACTCAACAATCTCTGATTACACCCCGCTAAGCGGGGTTACACAGATAAAGATTAGATTACACAGATTAAAACTCCTTAAAATATCTGTAAATATCTGTGTAATCATTTTTTCTAATCTGTGCAATCAAGGCTGTTGAGAGCTTTTTCAGCAGCCTAAAGCAGTTTAAACCGTTCCAGCCGTTCAAATAGCAGTTCAAAGAGCCTAATCGGTTTGAACAGCTTATTTACTAATGAGAGCATAATACAGATTACATTTGCGTTATTCCAAGAAACATCACCATTTCTGTCATGCCCGAATGCCTCTATCGGGCATCCAGAGTAATCGTAATGGATTCCCGCTAAATACATGCGGGAATGACGAATAGGGATATTTAGCAGATGAAAAATGCAAACTATTTAATGCTCCCCGTAGTAT
>Ga0209343_10000865_pt1 | contig 41987 bp, 39 predicted proteins | sample RifCSPlowO2_02_FD_184026 | JGI IMG/M metagenome (GOLD analysis project Ga0209343, IMG submission 184026) | Groundwater microbial communities from Rifle, Colorado - Rifle CSP2_plank lowO2_0.2 (SPAdes) (version 2) | ecosystem: Environmental > Aquatic > Deep subsurface > Groundwater | place...
AGACCCTTACCTAGGCTTGACATCTGGGGAACCCCGATGAAAGTCGGGGGTGCCTCGCAAGAGGAGCCCCAAGACAGGTGCTGCATGGCTGTCGTCAGCTCGTGCCGTGAGGTGTTGGGTTAAGTCCCGCAACGAGCGCAACCCTTACCCTTAGTTGCCATCAGGTAATGCTGGGCACTCTATGGGAACTGCCAGCGTTAAGCTGGAGGAAGGTGGGGATGACGTCAAGTCATCATGGCCTTTATGCCTAGGGCTACACACGTGCTACAATGGCCGGTACAAAGGGCTGCAAGCCTGCGAAGGTGAGCCAATCCCAAAAAACCGGTCTCAGTTCGGATTGGAGTCTGCAACTCGACTCCATGAAGCTGGAATCGCTAGTAATCGCGGATCAGAACGCCGCGGTGAATACGTTCCCGGGCCTTGTACACACCGCCCGTCACACCACGAAAGCCTGTTATACCAGAAGTCGGTGGGCTAACCGCAAGGGGGCAGCCGCCTAAGGTATGGCCGGTGATTGGGGTGAAGTCGTAACAAGGTAGCCGTAGGGGAACCTGCGGCTGGATCACCTCCTTTCTAAGGAAGAATCTTGGAGCGAGCCGACCGTGTCGGCGTTAAATACAACGACAACATGGTTGCCTTGCTCCATAATACAAATCCTTAATTGTCAGGCTGACATGTTGCTATTTAGTTTTGAGAGAGCAAAAGTTACAGGGCCGGAAGTCAGAAGACAGAAGACAGAAGTAAGAGAATGTCAGTACTCTGTGTTCTGGGTTCTGGATTCTGAGATGAGGGGCCTGTAGCTCAGTTGGTTAGAGCACACGCTTGATAAGCGTGGGGTCGAAAGTTCAAATCTTTCCAGGCCCACCATAAAGCAGTTCAAATCGTTCAAGCGGTTCAAGCCGAAAGCGGTTTGAACGGTTTAAACTGATTGAACGGTTTTCATGGGGGTATAGCTCAGCTGGGAGAGCGTCTGGTTTGCAACCAGAAGGTCAGCGGTTCGATCCCGCTTACCTCCACCAAGCTTAGCTTGGTGAAGACACGCTTAGCGTGCCCACCAAATTAAGAAAATTGTAGATTTTAAATTGAAGGTTTTAAATTGTATGCCTTAAAATTTACAATTTGCAATTTACATTTTGCAATACCGTGCAAAGCACGGCATGTTCTTTGACAATTGAATAGGGTAAGCCTTCACACCAAAAATTTTGGTGTGGGGGTAAAGTAAGAACGCTGAGAGTCATAGCCGCGCATAGCGCGGTAAATCCGAGCGCTTAAATTTATTATGGTCAAGCTACTAAGGGCGTACGGTGAATGCCTTGGCGTCAGGAGGCGATGAAGGACGTGGAAGTCTGCGATAAGCCTCGGGGAGCCGGCAAACAGGCTTTGATCCGGGGATTTCCGAATGGGGTAACCTGTTCCGATGAACTCGGGACATCATTAGCTGAATTCATAGGCTAATGAAGCTAACGAGGGGAAGTGATACATCTCAGTACCCTCAGGAAGAGAAATCAATTGAGATTCCCCGAGTAGTGGCGAGCGAAACGGGAACAGCCTAAACCTCTTTGCTTGCAAAGGGGGGTTGCGGGACCTCAATGTGGGAGGTGGAGAGATAATAGAAAGGTCTGGAAAGACCTGCCATAGAGGGTGATAGCCCCGTATATGAAATTTCAAGACACCCTAGAGGTATCCCAAGTACCACAGGACACGTGAAATCCTGTGGGAAGCTGGGTAGACCATTATCCAAGGCTAAATACTACCTGACGACCGATAGTGCACTAGTACCGTGAGGGAAAGGCGAAAAGAACCCCGAGAGGGGAGTGAAATAGAACCTGAAACCGTATGCCTACAAACAGTTCGAGGGCTATGCCCCGCAAGGGGAATGCCTGAGAGCGTGCCTTTTGCATAATGACTCAGCGAGTTACTGTGCGTGGCAAGGTTAAGCCGTTAGGCGGAGCCGTAGCGAAAGCGAGTCTTAAAAGGGCGACAAGTCGCGCATAGTAGACCCGAAGCCAGGCGATCTACCCATGGCCAGGATGAAACGGGGGTAACACCCCGCGGAGGTCCGAACTGGTGTTTGTTGCAAAAAGCTCAGATGAGCTGTGGGTAGGAGTGAAAGGCTAAACAAGACTGGTGATAGCTGGTTCTTCCCGAAATATATTTAGGTATAGCCTCATGGAATTAATTGCCGGGGGTAGAGCACTGAATGGGCTAGGGCCCTTACCGGGGTACCAAACCCAATCAAACTCCGAATACCGGTTAATTGTACCATGGGAGTCAGTCCGTAGGGGATAAGCTCTATGGTCGAGAGGGGAACAACCCAGACCGCCAGCTAAGGTCCCTAAATGCAGGCTAAGTGGGAAAGGATATGGAACTACTTAGACACCCAGGAGGTTGGCTTAGAAGCAGCCATCCTTTAAAGAAAGCGTAACAGCTCACTGGTCTAGTGGGTCTGTGCCGAAAATGTACCGGGGCTTAAGCCTGCTACCGAAGCTGCGGATTTACAGGATCTTCGGATTCTATAAGTGGTAGGGAAGCTTTCCAGTGACCTGTGAAGGTAGATCGTAAGGACTACTGGAGGAACTGGAAGTGCTTATGCTGAGATAAGTAGCGTACAATGCGGGTGTAAAACCCGCACGCCGTAAACCTAAGGTTTCCTGGGTAAAGTTAATCTTCCCAGGGTTAGTCGGGACCTAAGCCGAGGCCGAAGGGCGTAGGTGATGGAAAACGGATTAATATTCCCGTACCACCTGATTAACGTTTGAGCGAAGGGGGGACGGAGGAGGGTAGGTCATCCGGGTGACGGTTGTCCCGGTTCAAGCCAGGAGGCGGGGAAGGCAGGCAAATCCGCCTTCCCATTCAACGCTGATGGGTTATGAGGAGGAAAGCCGCAAGGCAGACTGAACTGACTAAGCCCACACTTCCAAGAAAAGCCTCGTAGTGAGTTAATTAGGTGCCCGTACTGCAAACCGACTCTGGTAGGTAGGTAGAGTATACCAAGGCGCTCGAGAGAACCCTGGTTAAGGAACTTAGCAATCTAGCCCCGTAACTTCGGGATAAGGGGTGCCTCATTAGGGTGTCAAAGCCCGAAGAGGTCGCAGAGAAATGGGGGTTGCGACTGTTTAACAAAAACACAGGACTCTGCTAACTCGAAAGAGGATGTATAGGGTCTGACGCCTGCCCGGTGCCGGAAGGTTAAGGAGATTTGTCAGCCGCAAGGCGAAGCAGAGAACCGAAGCCCCGGTAAACGGCGGCCGTAACTATAACGGTCCTAAGGTAGCGAAATTCCTTGTCGGGTAAGTTCCGACCTGCATGAATGGCGTAACGATAGCCCCGCTGTCTCAACCAGGGACTCGGCGAATTTGAAATGCCAGTGAAGATGCTGGCTCCCCGCATCAAGACGGAAAGACCCCGTGCACCTTTACTATACCCTGATATTGGACTTTGGAACAATCTGTGTAGGATAGGTGGGAGACTTTGAAGTCTGGGCGCTAGCTCAGGCGGAGTCAACCTTGAAATACCACCCTGATTATTCTGAAGTTCTAACCTTGACCCGTAATCCGGGTCGGGAACAGTGTCAGGCGGGTAGTTTGACTGGGGCGGTCGCCTCCCAAAGTGTAACGGAGGCGCACGAAGGTTCCCTCAGGCTGATTGGAAACCAGCCGGCGAGTGTAAAGGCATAAGGGAGCTTAACTGCGAGACCTACAAGTCAAGCAGATGCGAAAGCAGGTCTTAGTGATCCGGTGGTTCTGTATGGAAGGGCCATCGCTCAACGGATAAAAGGTACGCCGGGGATAACAGGCTGATCTGGTCCAAGAGTTCATATCGACGACCAGGTTTGGCACCTCGATGTCGGCTCATCGCATCCTGGGGCTGAAGCAGGTCCCAAGGGTCCGGCTGTTCGCCGGTTAATAGCGGTACGTGAGCTGGGTTCAGAACGTCGTGAGACAGTTCGGTCCCTATCTGATGTGGGCGCAGGATATTTGAAGGAAGCTGTCCCTAGTACGAGAGGACCGGGATGGCGGCACCTCCGGTGTTCCAGTTGTCCTGCCAAGGGCAACGCTGGGTAGCTGTGTGCCGAAGGGATAACCGCTGAAAGCATCTAAGTGGGAAGCCCCTCCTAAGATAAGATATCCCGGGCCGCAAGGCTCCTAAAGGTCACTCGGAGACTACGAGTTTGATAGGCCGGATGTGTAAGTCCAGTAATGGATTGAGCTTACCGGTACTAATTGACCGTGAGGCTTGACCATAATAATATCTAAGCGTTTGGGTTCTGATTCTAAGCGTTTTGCCCCTATTCAATTTTTAAATACCGTGACCGTGTTCCGTGTCCGTGAATACAAAAGAGGTTTTTTGATTAACGGTCACGGATAACGGACACGAATAACGGTAGTTATTACGCTTTCCCGTGGCTATACCGGAGGGGTCACACCCGTTCCCATTCCGAACACGGAAGTTAAGCCTTCCAGGGCCGATGGTACTGCATGGGTGACTGTGTGGGAGAGTAGGACGCCGCGGGATTTAAATTAAAAGCCAATCCATTTATGGATTGGCTTTTTTATTTTTCAGAGTATTATTTCTTGATATGCTGCACACTCTTGCAATAATGAGTTTTATTAGCTTTGAAATAAAGTGGAGGTTTTTTTGAGAGAGAAGCGAATGCAGGAGATAATTAAAGAAGCAGAGAATCTGTATGAAAGACTTGTTTCCTCTATTATAGAGATCCCAAATTTTACCATAGATTATCTCCCTGAGGAAAAAGCCAAGGGTTTTGTCCATGGTGGATTCTATGAGTTTACAAAGTATAGAAAACAGTTTGGAAGCAGATTGATATTTATATGTCTTAAAAATTCAGAAGGGCAGACCTTTTTTATAGAAAGACTCAGGATGTACAGTAAAGAAAGTCCGCAAGGCATAGAAAGGGCTGACGACCCGATTTATCTGAAAGGTGTTTCGGAATCAATTTATATACGTATACCAGAAGGCTCTACTATATTTGATATCGGATGTGGGACAGGAAAGTATCTGAAAGCCCTTTAAAAGAGGCGGCTTACTATCCTTGCTATGGACATATCCAAAGAGTTAATAGAAGAAAACAAAAAATCCAAAGAACTTTCTCATGTCAACTTTTTTACGGGTGATTGTACAAATTTGAGTTTTTTAAAGGATAAAGAGATAGATTATGTAACAGGTGTGAATATTCTCAATATCCTTTATCCTGAGATGGCTGAATCCCTGTTGGAGCAGCTAACAAGGGTGGCAAGCAATGGGCTGTTTGCCTTTACGCTTCCTGCGAGGGCAGATATGTGGAGTAACGACCTGCCGGAAGTGGCAGAATTTGATAAGGAGAGATTAAATAAAGCAGAGTATCTTGAAAAAGCCTCCAATAATACCTTCTTAGGTCAGATGAGGTTTTTAATGTTTATCAAAAGACTATGCAAGGAAAAGGGATGGAGATACAGGATATTCAGATTCTTAGACAGCATTACGCTGAAAGGCACACAATTTAATACAATGCTTGATGCCAGATATTTAAAGCCTCCTGAGAATGCGATATTAAAGCTTCTTGAGTTTCCTATACGAAAGACTGCACATATGCAAAGGCTTCAAGAAGGGTCATGCCATATATATGCCCTTGGCTATGGATTGGAGATATTCTTTGATAACGAGCATGCATCACATATAGAAAATGTTTTTTATTTTGATGAAGAAGTTGAATTAGATAAACTGAGCATCCTCTCTGAGTTAAATGACTCCATAAGATATTGGGACCTGTCCTTTGAGAAACTTGATTAGATAATATGGGAATCATCTTTTTATATGACTAATCAGTATCAAAGTTTTAACCCGCTTTCATGTACAGTCGCCATTCCTAAAAATATCTGCCTGTGACCACGGTCACAGGCAAAATACCGTAAATAGGATATATTGTTCACTATGAAACAGGAGGTGAGATTATGGAGATGAGAGAGTCGATAGAAAAGGGCATATATCTTGCCAAGAACAGATGTTTTGAAGATGCCATAAAGGTCTTTGAGGAAGGCCTCTGTTTTACACAGCATTCAATTGCTATGTCCTATTATGCGCTATGTATTGCTGAGGTTGAGGGAAATTACGATAAGGCTGTTTCTCTTTGTCTTATGGCTGCACAAAGGGAATTTTACCATCCGGATGTCTATCTTAATCTCGGCAAGATATTTCTTCTTAATGGCAAGAAATCCGTTGCAGTGAAATCGTTCAAGAAGGGTTTACACCTTGATAAAACACATGCAGAGCTTGTAAGTTTAATTAAAAAGCTCGGTGTCAGGCGTAAGCCTATGATACCTTTCTTGCCAAGGCATAATTTTATCAATAGGTTGCTGGGTAAGCTCTCACACCGATGGGGCCACAAAACTATTGCTGTTTACCATCCGCGCTAACTTTGGTTGTCTTGTTTTTGATAATAGATTTAAAATAGAGCTGTCATGATGTCAAAGGGTTGCCTCTCCGCAATTGACCAGAAATAAATCGTCAAAGCAAAAGAAGCGACCCTATGAACAAACAAAACGATTCTTTACTTTCCTAAGACTGCATCCTTACATGCCTTTGCAACCCTGAACTTAACTACCTTCTTTGCAGGGATTTTAATTGCTTCTCCTGTCTGCGGGTTTCTCCCCATTCTTGCCTTTCTATTGACCAGCACCAGCTTTCCAAGGCCAGGGACAGTGAAAGAATTTTTGGCCTCCTTGTAGGCTAAGTTGACCAGCTCTTCCATAACACAGGCAGCTGTTTTTTTTGTTATACCTGCCTTGTCCGCAAGATGGGCTACAGTCTTTGATTTTGTCATTTTTGCCATACATTACCTCCTTAGGTGTGTTTTTAGCTCCTGGCGAAACATATAATTTTCAGATGCATTTGTCAAGCAAGAAAAGATAGCCAAGAAAAGATAGCAGAAGGAAATCCACAAATATCTTGTCAGTTACTATAGCAAGGGCAATACCACAGGGATAAATAAAGATATTTACTGTTGCTTATATGGCGAGGTTACTGTTGAAAATCACGGCTGGGGGGAAATTGCAAGCTACGAACAATTTTTAAATAAACTCTTTTAGAATTCTGCTTGCCTAACCCCTCTGCACGAACCAATCCCTCATTCTCTCCTTACTTTTTTATTTTGACAACTCTATTTTTCAGTGATAGCATTTTTAAAAAACCATAGTAGGAGATTAATAAGAAGAAGTGATACGCAAAGCCAAACTAAGCGATGTCAAGGACATCTATAAGCTAATAGAATTATTTGCCAACAAGGGCGAGATGCTGCACAGGCCTTTGAATGACATATATGAAAATCTCAGGGATTTTTATGTGCATGAGGAAAACGGTGTTGTTATGGGCGCTTGCGCATTGCATATAAGCTGGGAAGACATCGGGGAGATACGGTCTCTGGCTGTAAGCGAGGAAGCAAGCGGAAAGGGTATAGGCACTATTCTTGTCAACGCATGCCTTGATGAAGCCAGGTCTCTCGATATCCCAAAGATATTTGCCCTGACATATAAGCCTGGTTTTTTTGAGAAGGTTGGTTTTAAGCCTATAAGCAAGGCAGCCTTGCCGCACAAGATATGGGGCGAGTGTGTAAAATGTTTTAAATTTCCGGATTGTGATGAGATGGCGATGATGATAGAGCTGTGAGAAGGGGTCATGGGTTATGGGTCATGGGTCAGAAGACAGAATAGAATACTGTGTCAAAATGTTAAGACGCAAGACGGATGCATGGGAGATATTCTATTCTCATCAGAATGGTCTGTCTATTGAGGCAAAAGACGGCAAGGTAGATGCCTTTAAGGTCTCGTCAAGCGAGGGCGTTGGTTTAAAAGTTTTAAAAGACAAAAAAATCGGTTTTTCATTTACCAGCGCATTATCAAAAGACTCTCTGAATGAATTAGTAGAAAATGCTGTTGCAGGAAGTCTTGGGGTTGAGTCTGATGAGTTTTTATCTCTGCCATCACCGCAAAAGAAACCAGCGGGAGAGCTGATGCTCTTTGATTCAGTGCTGGATAAGGTGACTGAGGAGGATAAGATAAAAAAGGCAATCAGCCTTGAGCAGGCTGCAAGAGGCTTTGATCCGAGGGTGACGAAGGTGAGAAAGGCCAGTTATGGAGAATCCTGTGTACAGAGCAGACTGGTCAATTCTACAGGCATTGATGTAAAAAAAATAACCACATTTATTACTTCCAGCATTACGGCAGTTGCAGAAGACAGGGGCGACTCGCAGATGGGCTGGGACGTGGATATGAGTCATTTTGCAAATGACGTGGATGTAGTAAAGGTTGGACGTGGCGCTGCAAAGAGGGCGGTAGACATGCTGGGTGCAAGGGCGATAGAAACCGTAAAATGTCCTGTTATTATAGAAAATGTCATAGTAGGTGAATTTCTGGAAATACTTGCCCCTTCTTTTTATGCGGATAATCTGAGTAAAGGAAAGTCCATGCTCAAGGGGAAGAAAGGCAAGAAGATTTTTAATGAAAAGATTACACTATGTGATGACGGCCTCTTGCCAAACGGGTGGAGCACATCTGAATACGATGGCGAGGGTGTTCCGAGGCAGAAGACCTGCTTAATTGATAAAGGGATATGTAAGAAATATCTCTACGATAGTTATTGGGCAAAGAGAGAAGGAAAAGCATCTACTGGAAATGCAAGCAGGTCTAATTTTAAATCTATCTCAACTATCGGCATATCTAACCTTTATATGGAAAAGGGAGAAACGGATTTTGAAGGCCTTCTAAGGCAAATGGGCAACGGCCTTCTTATTACAAATATATTAGGTGCTCATACGGCAAATCCAATAACAGGTGATTTTTCATTCGGCGCCTCGGGCCTCTGGGTAGAAGACAATAAGATTGCTTATCCTGTGAGAGGCGCTGCTATAGCAGGGAATATGCTTGAGTTATTTTCAAAGATAGATGTTGTGGGCAGCGACTTGAGGTTTTTGGGCAGTGTTGGTGCGTCCAGTGTTTTGATAAGTGAGATGGAGATAAGTGGGGCAAATTAAATATGGAAGACAGAGAAGACAGAATAGAAAATATAATTGCCAATGCACGGATATTTGGCTCTTTAAGCAGTAAGGACATAAAGGCCTTGGCTGGTATGGGTGAAAAAAGGCGGTGGCACAAAGGGCAACATATTATCAGCGAGGGGGATGAGGGCGATGCCCTCTATCTGATGCTTTCCGGCAAGATAAAGGTGGTGCTGTATGGAGAAGAGGGGAGAGAGATTGTTTTATCAATCATGAAGGAAGGCGATATATTCGGCGAAATGGCGCTTTTTGACGGTGAGCCGCGGTCCGCAAATGTAGAGGCAGTGGAGGATACAGAATGCTTTATTATCCAGGGTAGCACACTTTTGGAATATATTAAGGTTCATCCTGCGGTAGCCCTTAATTTTCTGTCCCATCTTTCCAGACGCTTAAGGGAGGCGGACAGGAAGATAGGCGGCCTGGCACTCCTGGATGTATGTGGAAGGATTGCCCATACCTTCTTGGATATTGCAAAAAAAGCAAGCGGCGGAGCGCAAGAAAAAAAAGTTGTGTCCATAGAACGGCTTACCCATGAGGAAATAGCTGCGATGATAGGCTCATCCAGAGAGGTGGTCAGCAGGGCATTGAAAAAGATGACCCAAGAGGGGTATGTGAAAATAGAAAAAGAGAGATTTATACTGCACATATAGAGGTTGGATGCTACTATGTGACTTATGTCACAGACTGCCCATGATAGCGGTGGTAGATTAAGGCTAAAATAAAGGAATAAGGCATAATGCTCAACTGGACAACCTTGTAAAAATACTTGACAAACTTGATTTTGCATGGTATTGACACCTTGTTAGAGTCTTGTATTAAAAATAGAAAGGAGGTTTAAAAATTGAAGAAGACATTTTTTACGGTTTTTATTGTGCCTCAGGATCCTTCTCATGTCAGAAAGTTTAAACTTCCGCTTAAAGTCTGGAAGATTATGCTTGTTATTTTTGGTATTTCATTTGCAGGTTTTTCATACATGATTTTTGACTACACAAATCTGAAATTCAAGACCCATGAGTTGAATGCCCTGAGAAAAGAAAATACTGAGCAAAAGATACAACTGCAGGCATTTGCAAGCAAGATGACTGACCTTGAATTTCAAATGGCTAAACTGAAGCAGTTTGATAAGAAGCTCAGGATTATTACCAATATGGAGGTGCCTGCCGGGTCTAATCAAGTGCTTGGTATCGGAGGTCCGTCGCCTGAAGAAGATATGACTACCTTAGTGAGCGCTAAAGACGGGTTGATTAAGCAGATTCATTCAGACTTGGACCAGCTTAAAACAGAGGCAATGGTGCAGGAAAAGAGTTTTACTGAGCTGCACGAGTATCTTTTTAAACAGACCTCGCTTTTTGCTTCTACACCTGCTATATGGCCTGCGAGGGGATGGGTCACATCAATTTTTGCTTATCGCATATCGCCATTTACAGGTTTAAAGCAGATGCATGAAGGACTTGATATTGCAAATGCCGTGGGTACCCCTGTGGTTGCGCCCGCTGCCGGCATTGTAAGCAGAGTTGACAGGGAAAACGGCCTTGGCAAGATGATTGTCATAAATCATGGCTACGGGATAGTGACTAAATATGGCCATCTTTCTGAGAGTTATGTGCATGTCGGCCAAAGGGTGAAGAGGGGAGACAAGATTGCTGCTATTGGCAACACAGGGAGAAGCACAGGGCCTCATATTCATTATGAAGTGGTTGTAAATGGGGTGCATGTCAATCCAGAAAAATATATCTTAAATTAAAAAAAGAGTTTCTTCTCTTTCAAACAAACCCTGTCAATTCTTTTGGCAGGGTTTGTTTATTTTATGGAGACAGCCGATATAGATATTTGCAGTCAGAAAGTTGGTCGCCAGCCTTGACTTTTGCTGTATGATTAAGCTATCTTGTAAGAAACTTTTGTTATTTACCGTTTTCTCTTTATATATCCATGGAAAAGGCCAGGTATATTGCAGTAGAAGGACCTATAGGTGTTGGTAAGACCAGTCTTACTGAATTTTTAGTAGCAGAGTTTAAAGGAAGGGTTTTGTTGGAAGATGTTGACAATAATCCCTTTCTCAACAGCTTTTATCAAGATAGAAAAAAATTTGCATTCCAGACTCAGCTCTTTTTTCTTCTGAGCAGATATAAGCAGCAAAAAGACCTGTCTCAACAGGAGCTTTTTAATTCTACTGTTATTGCAGATTATCTTTTTGCAAAGGATAAGATATTTGCGTATCTGAATCTTGATGAAAATGAGCTATCTTTGTATGAGCAGATATACAGGCTGTTGGATGCAAGGATACCTAAGCCTGATTTGGTAATATATCTTCAGGCGAGACCAGAGGTGCTTATTGAAAGAATTAAAAAAAGAAGCAAGGCTTACGAGGCTAATATAGAGGAAGATTATATAGAAAAATTAGTTGATACGTACAACAAATATTTTTTTTATTATACAGACACGCCGCTTCTTGTGATAAATACCTCTGATATAGATTTTGTCAGCCATCCAGAGGACCTTGCAAATGTGGTAAAAGAGATAAGGTCTATAAAAGGGGGAGTGCAGCACTATATACCGGTAAAGTAATACAATTTTGGATTTGCGATTTGGGATTGCGGATTTTAAATCCCAAATCCGAAATCTTATGTACCGCTTGGATTCAATTATTTGAACTGGGACGGAAGGGATAATAGGATTTTTGATTTACGATTTACGAATTACAATTTAAAATCTAAAATCGTAAATCTCAAATCATAAATTATTAACTTGGCCTTCTGGATTTAGTTCAGAAGGCTTTTTTATTTGCCACGTTAAGCGTGATTTGAGGTTAAGGTGAAAAAAATAACAGTGCTTGATATTGGGAAAATGAAAGGAGAGGGTGAAAAGATTCCTGTCCTTACTGCCTACGACTATACAATGGCAAAGATACTTGATGAGGCAGGTGTCCCCATTATCTTAATTGGTGATTCTGCAGGGATGGTTTTTGCCGGTTATAAGAATACCCTGTCAGTTACCATGGATGAAATAAGGTATCACACAAGGGCTGTTGCAAACGGAACTAAGAACGCAATGATTGTTGCAGATATGCCTTTCTTATCTTATCAGACATCTGTTGAAGACGCTAAAAGAAATGCTGGGCTGCTGGTGCAAGAAGGCGCAGAGGCTGTTAAACTTGAAGGTGGCGTAGTAGTGGCAGACACCATAAGCGCCATAATAGATATGGGTGTGCCTGTTATGGGGCATATCGGCCTTACCCCTCAGGCTATTCATAGGATGGGAGGCTATAAAGTTCAAGGCAAAGAAAAGAAGCAGAGAAAAAGGCTATTTGATGATGCAAGGGCAGTAGAAAAGGCAGGGGCATTTTCCGTTGTGCTGGAAGGGATGCCGTCAGACCTGGCAAGAGAGATAACTGAAGCTATCTCTCTCCCAACTATAGGCATAGGCGCTGGGCCTCATTGCGATGGCCAGGTTCTTGTTATACATGATATCTTAGGTTTATACGATAATATTAAGCCAAGATTTATTAAACGGTATGCTAATTTAAAAGAATTAATATCTTCTGCTGTCAATGTATATGTAGAGGATGTAAAGAAAGGCAGATTCCCGGGTAAAGAGCATAGCTTTTGATAAAACAGGCAATAGGTGATAGGCACGAGGCAAGAGAGAAAAGATAATTAAACCTATTGCCTATAGCCCATCGCCCATAGCCTTTAGTTTTTATGAAACTTATAACAACTATAAGAGAGATGCAGTCATTTTCATCTGATGTAAAAAGTTCCGGTAAGACAATAACATTTGTTCCTACAATGGGTTTTTTGCATGACGGTCATGCGAGCCTACTGAAGAAGGGAAGAGAGGTGGGCGATATACTTGTGATGGGTATTTTTGTTAACCCAACTCAATTTGGGCCAAAGGAAGATTACGCATCATATCCAAGAGATTTAAAAAAAGACTTGGTAGTCGCAGAAGCCAACAAGGTAGATGTGGTTTTTAATCCAACCGCAGAGGAGATATATCCAACAGGTTTTCAGACATATATTGATGTGGAACATTTGAGCAAGTATCTTTGCGGCATTTCCAGGCCAGGGCATTTTCGCGGCGTTGCAACAGTGGTTGCAAAGCTCTTTAATATTGTGATGCCTGATATTGCCATATTTGGCGAAAAGGATTTTCAGCAATTGGTAGTTATAAAAAGAATGGTTCGTGATTTGAATATGGAAGTAAATATTATAGATATGCCGATAGTGAGGGAGTCAGACGGCTTAGCAAAGAGTTCTCGGAACAGCTATCTCAATATGGATGAAAGAAAGGCAGCCCTTTGTCTCTGCAATGCGCTTATAAAAGGGAAGGGTATATTTAACAACGGCATTAAAGATGCAAATACCATATTAAAAGAGGCGAGGAATATCATAGAAACAGAACCATTGGCAGTAATAGATTATATTAAAGTCTGCGATATAAATACGTTGGAAGACTTGGAAAAGATTACTGACAGGGCACTTCTGGCCGTGGCTGTAAAAATAGGGGGAAACAGACTTATAGATAATTGTATATTAGGCTGAAGGCGCAAGGCAGAAGGCTGAAGAAAGACAAAATACTATATATTCTTATTTTTTCCTTCAGCCATCAGCCTTCAGCCTCATAAAAAGGAGGTTTAATTAAAACATGCAAAGGATTATACTGAAATCAAAGATTCATAGGGCAACGGTTACTGATGCGAATATTGAGTATGAAGGCAGCATAACGCTGGACGAGGAACTGATGGATGCAGCAGGGCTATTGCCGTATGAACAGGTGAGCATCTACAATGTGACCAACGGAGAGAGGTTTCAGACTTATGTAATCAAGGGCGAGCGGGGGAGCGGAGAGGTCTGCATTAATGGCGCTGCTGCCCACCTGGCAAAAAAGGGGCATATTATTATAATAGCCAGCTATGCGGGTATGGAAGAGATAGAGGCAATAAACTATCAGCCTGCCATGGTATATGTGGATGCAAAAAATAGGATACGGCTCATAACAGAAGGTATGGTTGAAACAGCAATAAAATCGATGAATAATCTACATACATAGGACATAATGACCGGCGGTTCGCCCCTGGAGATTCTAACTGAGAAAAAGCAAAGGTTATAACGATAAAAAAGCTCAAGGCAAGCTTCAAAAGATATTTTATAACCGGGCTATTAGTAATTGTTCCGTTTTATTCGACCATTGATGGGCAAAAAGCAAGATGACCAATCTTTTTTAAGAACATATCACATGGAATATCTTTTAGCGGACAAATCGTCTATGGAGAATATTTTTGCCGGTCGTTTCCGTATTGATAAACCGCTCAATGACCGAAGCGGCGCAAGCGCCTTTTTAGGCGTTGATATAGACACTGGCGACGATGTAGTTATTAAGGTGTTTCCTGCTGCGAATCTCTCTCCAAGTATGCGGATCAGGATGGAACATGAGATTCAGATGATTAACAGTTCCCAAACGGCGTCTGTTGCGTCCATACTGCATAGAGGAGAGGAGAAGGGGCTTGTATACCTTATCAGACCGTTTATAAAAGGAACACCGCTCAATAAACGTTTGGAGAGCGGCCCCTGGAAATAAAAGAAGTTATTGTCTTAGGAATTTCACTCCTTGAAGCGCTCAAGACAATCCATGAGCACGGGGTATTTCACCGGAATATAAAGCCCTCCAATATAATTACCTATGAAAAAGCTGGTGTTCGGCGTAATACCCTTATTGATTTTGGGCTTGCCCCTGCCCTTCCGGCAGGTTCTTTTGTATATAATATGTCCGCCACTACTGCCTGCTATTATTTTTCACCTGAGCAGGCTGGGCTTCTCAATCAAGGCGTTGATGAACGTTCTGATTTATATTCAGCGGGAATTGTTTTATTTGAATGCCTTGCAGGGAGGCCCCCCTTTTGCGGTAGTAGTATCGGTGAGATACTGCGCCAGCATCTGACAGTCCAGCCGACTATTGTGCGCACTTTGCGCTCAGACATACCTCGCGCACTTGCTGAAGTTATACACCGGCTTCTTCAAAAAGATCCGAGGGATCGTTACCAGTCAGCCTTTGCATTGAAAAGATTTATAAATTTGAAATTTAAGAAATTAAGTAAAGGGGTGAAGAAAGACAAGTTCTGTGGATTATTTATCAGATAAACTATTTTATATCTCCAAAATACAAGGAACTAACAAGAAAAAAGCAAAAGTGCTTCTCATAATTTTTCAAAAAAATACGTATCGCATTTAGGTATGAGGCAGAGATGTCTCGTTAATAAAGGGTGTATAAATGGTTAAAAATATATGCGGAGAAATCTCTTCATCATCAAACATGAATTTTGAACGCATTTTTGATTTCTACAAGAAAATAAATTTCATCTATCCTTCAAAAGAAGAGGCGATGTCCCCATATTTTTCAGAGATTAGCGATGTATGGGAAAAATTGTTAAAAACAGACAGCGATGTTTTTGTATTTTTTCATAAATTGAAGGATGGAAAACTAACCAGCTCTGTTTGTGCCGCTCAATATACCGATAATTCATGGTTGATACAGCATGCGACAGGCGATCATGATTAGAGAGGTGTCCATGAGAATCTTGTTTCGCTTGTAAATTGGATGATTGAAAATCCTTCTTGTAACCATATAAGGTTTCTCTATAGGCCTGATAATGTATGGCCAGAAAGAATATTCGGGTCTTTTATGAAAAATCTTTCGCCTGAATTATTTGAATATAGTGTAAAAGGGTATTTTATTGGGGCGTTTGACAGGAAAATGCCCGGCAGCATAGATTATGTCGTGGTTAGTCCATTTGGACAAGAAGATGCAGAATATTTCAAAAAAGAAATTGAGAAAAAACACAGCACAATTCTTCTCGAATCAAAAGGACTTAAAAATCCCCTTGGAGGGATTTTTGAAACATCAGGAAAATACGAATCTGCAGGTTTATGGCGGAAAAGAGACATTCTGCTTGCCAAAAAGAAGGAAAAACTCTTGGGATATTCTTTGTTGGATTATTCTCCTCTCGGGATAAATTTTTCATTCTTCTTCAACGCATTCACTGTGCAGATGTTCGAGGAAGATGATTTAGCAAGAAGATGCTTGGCACAAGAATCAATAAACTACTATATTGAAAAAGGAAGACCATTTACAGTTTGTCTTTCTGAGTCGCAAGACGAAAAAATACTTCTTGCTTTAGGAATGCACAAAAAGAAAGAATATGCCGAGTTTCTTCTTCCAAAAAAAGATGGCTTTAATATTTTATTAAAACATTTTAATAACTTTTATGAACCTCTGGATGGTCAGAAACCAAATGGCAGATAAATATATCATGGAGAGTCCTTTTGAAGGCGAAAGAGTCAGAAGAAAAACAGATACAGAAGCAACCATATCTCAATTAAATGCACTTGGATTGATAAAAGGGATGCATTCTCTTGATATCGGATGCGCTTCAGGGGCGGTGACTTTGGAGATGGCAAAAATAGCATATCCTGCAAAAGTAATCGGCATTGATAGGAGTGAAGAAAGAATAAATGAGGCAAGGACTCTTGCCGAAAAGAAAAAAGCAAAGAATGTGGAATTTGTTACTGGTGACGTCTATAAGCTCCCTTTCGCAAAAAATAAATTTGCTTTTTTGTGGAACAGATTCCTCTTTGAATATTTAAAGAAACCCATCAACGCATTAGAAGAAATGAAGAGGATAGCTAAAGAAGGCGGATATGTCGTTACTGGCGATTTGGATGGGAATTCACTTTTTCACTATCCGATTGATTCAAACCTGGGAAAAGGACTGTATAATGTCACAAGATTTCTTTCCGAGTTTGGATTTGATGCTTTTGTCGGAAGAAAGCTTTTTCACTATTACCAAACAGCAGGTTTTTCTAAGATAACTCCTTATTTGATGCAACATCATCTTATTGCAGGAACTCCGTCAATTGCCGAAATAGAGAATTGGACTGAAAAGACAAGGACAATAAGAAAAAATTTCGGAAGCATTTATCCAGATAAAGAAGAGCTGGAATTCGTTCTTTTAGGTTTGGAGAAACTAATAAAAGATCCAAATACGTTCACATACAGTGCTCTTATATTTATGAAAGGGGAAAAGGCATAACTATCAAGCCGGATTTGCCTCAAAGAGACATTCGATTTTTCCTTGAACCATGCAATATTTTTCTTCAACTTTGAATTTTTTGCAAAAATAAAGCTCAATGCACCTGCAATCATGCCTGCCAAATAGACATCCACCGTCTTTTTTTCAATCCCAAATTTTTTTTGTAAATCAATGCACGTAGAAAATCTGCGATAATGTCACAAAGTAACTAAAGGAATTGTTTCTAATCTCCCTGTGGTGTAGAATGCCAGATAGGGGTAGCCTCTTACGAAAACCAAACACCGTCTTTAGGCAAGCATGTAACTTCAGATATAGTGGAAATGCTTTTTAAAAATGCCGATAAAGCCCTTTATAGCGCAAAGGCCGAAGGCCGTAATAGAGTTATGAGCGCCGGTTAGCGCATTATTGCAATGTAAGGATTTGTTCAGAGGCAGGATGTTATTTAAAACACAACAACGAGCCGAGGAGTCCGCCTGAGGCGGACAGGTATGCGAAGTTATGATGCTCTGTATAAACAGGGAAGAATTTATTATAAAACCCTTCCCCATCTATAATTACTTCTTTTTTTCTGTATGACACTTCTTGCACTGATATAAGGGAAATGCCTTGGGGCTGTTGTGACACTCTATATTGCCGCAGAACTCGCCGGACATATTTTTTTGCATAGTAACATCATTCGCCCCACGCTTATCCTTGAATATCTTTGGATGGCAGTCATCACACTTATATATATCCTCGTGTTTGCCGTGGGGGAAGACCGCCGGCCCCACGCCGGCTTTTTTCAGGCTCGCTGCCTTATCATCAAATACGATGTCTCCGAGTTTGGCAGAATGAGCTATTGATAGCATAGCAATGCTAAGAAAAATTGCTAATAATAACTTAAGCGCCATCTACTTTTTTGCTGCCTTTTTAGGCTGGGTGTGGCACCTGTTGCAGTCAGCTAATGGGAAAGCAACTTTTCCATGACATCTGCCGCAGAACTTGCCTTCAACGATTGCAGACATGGTCATATTGTTCTGTCCCTTTGCCGGCACAAAAATGGCGGGATGGCATACCTCGCATTTCAGCCACCATGTGTGCATATAGTGAGGATAGACCACATCATTGACAAAGTCGCTCTTTGCCTCTATAACAACATTCATATCCATTGCAGGCATTTCTTCTTCCTTTGGGTCAAGGGAAGGCCTTGGTGATATGACCTTATCCTTTACAGCCTTTGCCCAGTCTACCAGTCCATATCTGTCCTTAGGAAGCACTGCCCCTGCAAGGGCTGCCGGGTGCCAGCCTGCGCCTGCCTTGGCTGCCTCGCTGGCAGGCCCTGATTTAGCCGGGTCGCCTGTGCCTGCCAATTTACCCTTGGTGTCAAGATACAAAATGCTCTTTGGGTCATTTGGGTCAAGGAGGGGAGACACTTTTTCTTTTGGTTGAGTCTCTTTTGCCGCAGGGGCAGTTTTTTGCGTCCCTGCAGGTGTTTTTACAGGTTCAGCAGCAGATATTATGCCTGCATAAACAAAGGTTGTAAAAATAATCAGAGAGATAATCCTAAAAATAAACTTTATTGAATAAAGGCTCTTCATATATATTCTCCTTTCGCATTATAAATTAAACTTATTTTGTTGCCGGCGGTGCAGCAGTTGGCGCCGCAGGGTAAGGCGGTACCGGACCCTCCAAAGAATGGCAGCGGTCGCAATAAAGGGGTTCCCATGCAATCAGGCCGTTATGGCATTTGCCGCAGAATTCGCCGTTCATTATAGCCATCATATTAATATCATTTGCCCCCCTCTGCATGATGAATATGTCTTCATGGCAAACCTTGCATTTAAATCTAATCCTGTGAAACCAATGGGGGAACATGACCGGTTTTACGCCTGCCTTTTCCATGCTCTCAACCTTTTTACCCAGCACAATATCGCCGTATTCTGCATAACCTATTCCGGCAATAGCAATTATTGCGCTAAACAACAATGCTGCCAAAAAAAGCTTCCTCTTCATCCTGTTTTCCTCCATTCTTTGAAATTAAATCTTAAAATCAAGTTTAGTGGAATGTGTATATAATATCGTCATAGCATTGTCAAGATAAAAATTAATGAAATTTAACAAAGCAGGCTATAGGTGATGGGCTATAGACTATAAAATAATAAGACTATTTTTCTATTGCACATTACCCATTGCTGATTGCCATGAGTGTGTTTTATTACGATTGAAAATAGTTGGATGGTGTGCTATAAGTGCAAAGATTGCAAGCAGTCTGTGTAACCAATTACTAATACAACTGTAATAAATAAAATGACATCATACTGACGCAAGAAATGGTTTTAGACAAGGCAGACGACGAGGAAAACCGCAGGCATACTTTTAGTATGTTGAGGATTTTCCGAGGAGTCTAACGCAGTATAAAGTCATTTATTGTGTTCGTACTAAAGGAGGCATTAACTTGGCAGAGAATCTTGGAGATTGGAAAAGAAGCCATTACTGCGGAGAACTGACAGGCGGCAATATCGGCAAAGATGTAATCCTTATGGGATGGGTGCAGAAAAGGCGCGACCACGGCGGCTTGATATTTATAGACTTGAGAGACCGAGAGGGCGTTACTCAAATTGTATTTAACCCTGAAGTTGATAAATCAGCCCATGAAAAGGCGCATCATATCAGGGCGGAGTTTGTGCTTGCAGTAAAAGGCGCTGTCTCCAAAAGGCCTGCAGGCACGGAAAACCCAGCGTTAAAAACAGGCGAGATAGAAATACTTGTCAAAGAGCTGAAGATACTCAATGAATCGGAGACGCCGCCGTTTTTGATAGAGGATGAGACGGATGTTGCCGAAAGTGTCAGACTTCAATACCGCTATCTTGATTTGAGAAGGCAGAGCCTCCAGAAAAACCTCATCTTGAGGCACAAGGTCTGCAAGATTACGAGGGATTATCTATGTGACAGACACTTTCTTGAGATAGAGACGCCGATTCTTACCAAAAGCACGCCTGAAGGGGCGCGGGATTATCTTGTGCCGAGCAGATTAAATCCAGGGCATTTCTTTGCCCTGCCGCAATCGCCCCAGCTTTTCAAGCAGATACTCATGGTTTCCGGTTTTGACCGGTATTTTCAGATCGTTCGTTGTTTCAGAGATGAAGACCTTCGTTCCGACAGACAGCCTGAATTTACGCAGATAGACGCTGAGATGAGCTTTGTGGATAGAGATGATGTGATGGGGCTTATGGAGGGGCTTATTGCCGAAATATTTAAACACGCCGCAGAAATAGAATTAAAAATACCGTTTCCAAGAATGAGTTATGCCGAGGCAGTCGGAAGATACGGCCTTGATAACCCCGATACAAGATTTGGATTAGAATTGAAGGATATTACCGGCATTGTCCAAGATTCAGGCTTTAAGGTCTTTGCAGATGCCGCTAAAAAGGGCGGCATAGTAAAGGCGCTTAATGCAAAAGCATGCGCGGAATTTTCAAGAAAGGAATTAGATGAGCTTACAGCGGTTGCCAATTCCTACGGCGCAAAAGGGCTTGCGTGGGTGAAGATTACATCGGAAGGCCTGCCCTCGAATGTCTCTATCGGGGGGTGGCAGTCGCCTATAGCAAAGTTTCTCACTGATGATGAAAAAGGAAAAATTGCAAAGACCCTTGATGCAAAGACAGGGGATTTACTCTTATTTGGCGCAGATATTCCTAAGACAGCCAACACAGCCCTTGGAAGGGTCAGGTTAGACCTTGCCAAAAGATTAAACCTTATTCCAAAGAATACATTTAATCTTGTATGGGTTACCGATTTTCCGCTTCTTGAATTCGATGAAGCTGAAAAGAGATTTGTTGCAGTGCATCACCCGTTTACAGCGCCTCTTGATGAAGATATAGAAAAAATGGACACCGCGCCGCTTGAAGTCAGGGCAAAGGCGTATGACTTGGTGTTGAACGGCACAGAGATAGGCGGCGGAAGCATAAGGATACACAGGCAGGATATTCAGGCAATGATATTCAAAAAACTGGGCATACAGGAAGACGATGCGAGGCAGAAATTCGGTTTTCTCCTCAATGCCCTTTCATTCGGCGCGCCGCCACACGGCGGCATTGCATTCGGCCTTGACAGGCTTGTTGCCATTTTGTGCGGCGCAGAATCAATCAGGGATGTAATCGCATTCCCAAAGACCCAAAAGGCCACATGCCTTATGACCGATGCGCCATCACCGGTAGATAAAAAACAGTTAGATGAATTGTTTTTGAGGGTAAAGACGCAGCAAAAAGAAGTTTGATGGCATAGAGCAAAAAAGATGGACGGCGAATCCCTTGATATAAAGCATGACAGACTGCAAAGGCTGAAAGAGCTTTTTCCAGAGGTATTTACTGAGAGTCAGGTGGACTGGGAGAAGTTGAAGGCCGTCTTTGGCGAAGACATCAATTTTGCCAATGAACGATATGTATTGAATTGGGCCGGCAAGAGCGATGCCTTTAAAGTATTACAGCAGCCAACTACCGCAACATTGAAGCCCGTCCCTGAAGAATCCGTATTAACCACCCCTTTAATTCCCCTCCTTGATAAGGAGGGGAGCTTGAAAAGCGGGGTGGTTGATTTTATTTCCTCTACTACTCAAAACCTTTTCATTGAAGGCGAAAATTTGGAAGCGCTGAAGGTGCTGCAAAAGGCATACTACGGCAAGGTGAAGTGCATCATCATTGACCCGCCATACAACACAGGCAGCGACAGCTTTATCTACCCCGACAGATTCAGCGAGAAAAAAGAAGACTACCTGAAACGCATCGGCGATAAGGACGAGGAAGGCTTTCTGATGAAAGAGGGCCTGTTCCGCAAAAACAGCAAGGACAGCGGCCACTTCCACAGCAACTGGCTGAGTATGATGTATCCCCGCCTTTTCCTTGCAAAGAACCTTCTGCGTGATGATGGGGTCATCTTCGTTCACATTGACGATAATGAGGTTCACAATCTTCGGATGGTGATGAATGAGATATTTGGGGAAGAGAATTTTAGGAACGCCATCATTATTAAATGAGGTGTTAAAAGCGTTCAGATGCAATTTGAAACTGTAGATAAACTCGGTAGTGGGTATGAGACAATTTTAATGTATACCAAGAATGCCAATTATCGATTCCCAAGAATTGAAAAAAAACTTGAAGAACGAAAAAGTGGAAGTTGGAATAACCATTGGAGAGGGACAGACAGACCTACAATGCGTTATGAATTATTTGGGATTATCCCAAAATCTGGTCAATGGCGATGGAGTAGAGAAAGAAGTTTAAAAGCTATTGAAAATTATAAAGTAATGCTTCAAGATTTATCAAAGAGTGAAAATGAAATAAATCAAGAAGAAATTGATAAATGGTATCTTGATAAAGTTAACGAGATAGGAGAAGAAATAGATTTATTAAGGCTTTCTAAAAATAGCAAGCCTGAACATTATATCTCTCCATCAGAAACTACTTTAGCAAATGATGTATGGTTTGATTTGCCTCCAAATAGCACAAGTGCTTTAAAAGCATTATTTGGGGCTAAAGTATTTGATAATCCTAAACCTATAGAATTGATAAAGAGATTTTTATATTTTTTCACTGATGTAAATTCAATCATCCTTGACTTCTTCGCCGGCTCTGCCACCACAGCCCAAGCTGTTTTAGAACTCAACAAGGAAGACGGCGGTAATCGGAAATTTATTTTAGTGCAAATGCCTGAGCAATGCGATGAAAACAGAGAGGCTTATAAGGCAGGTTATAAGACCATTGCAGATATTGCAAAAGAACGCATCCGCAGGGTTATTCGGAAGATAGAAAAGGAGAAAAATTCCCCTCACCCTAACCCTCTCCCGCAAGGGGAGAGGGGACTTTTTCCCCCTCCCTTGACGGGAGGGGGTGAGGGGGAGGGTGTTAACAAATACACACTTGGTTTCAAGGTATTCAAACTCTCTCCCTCCAATTTCAAAATCTGGCGAGGCGCTGAAATAGACAGTGAAGAAAAATTGACAGAACAGTTAGATGTCTTCACCAACCCAATCAAACCCGGCGCCGAAAAACAAAATATGCTTTATGAGTTGATGCTCAAGGCAGGGTATGAAGTTACTTCCCCTGTGCAGTATGTCACCCAAAACCACCCCTCACCTCAATCCTCTCCCGCTGAGGGGAGAGGAAGTTTAAGAGTTAAACCATCTTCCACTAAGGAGAGAGGAAGTTTAAAAGCCCCCTCCACCCTTGCGGGGGAGGGCCAGGGTGGGGGGTATTACAGCATCAACACCAATGAACTCATCATTGCATTAGACGCAATGAATGAAACAGTTGTTGAACAAATCATTGCCGCCAAGCCGCAAAAGGTCATTACCCTTGATAGTTTATTCATCGGAAATGACCAGCTTAAAACGAACACAGTCCTGCAAATGCGCGATGCAGGGGTGGATTTTAAGACGATATGAAGGATAAATTAAACTTCCTTAAACTATTTTCAGCCATGAATAAAAAGAAGGTTCGCTATCTCGTTGCCGGCGGCGTGGCAGTTAATCTTTATGGGATTGAGCGGGCTACAGGCGATGTAGATATTGTTGTCCATCTGGAAAGGCATAATATTGAAAAATTCGTGGAGGTCGCAAAGGAGTTAGGCTTCAGACCTAAGGTTCCGGTGAAACTTGAAGAACTTGCCAGTAAGGAGATGCGGGAGGAATGGGTTCGTGAAAAGGGGATGAAGGTTTTCAGCCTTTATGACCCGCAGAATCCTTATTTCCTGTTGGATGTATTTATTGAGGAGCCATTTGACTTTGATAAGGTCTATGAAGAGCGAAAAAGTATCAAGGCTGGGAATATAAGGATTCCTCTGGTTCCCATAAAACGGCTTATTGAAATGAAGAAGAAGGTGGGCAGACCACAGGATATTGCCGATGTCTATTATCTTAGAAAGATAGAGAAGGAGTGGGGTGATGAATAAAGCGCCGCTTTTATATTACAGGACGACAGAGCAGATAGAAGAGTATCGGAAAAGACCGGTTCTCCAGAAGATTAAGTGGCTTGAGGCACAGATGGAATTCTTCTATTATGCCATGCCTGATAAGGCAAAGAGAATCAGGGAGCGTATGCAGGCAGAAAAAAGGACGCAATCCTTTAAATAGATAGTTTATTTACCGGCAACGACCAGCTTAAAACAAATACCGTCCTGCAAATGCGGGATGCAGGGGTGGATTTTAAGACGATATGAGCCGTGAGATTAAATAGAGAAATGGGGACGAGGAATCAAACTGATACTCTCCCAAGAACCTGATGCCGAGTTCAGCGAGGTAGGGACAAAGTTTATTACTGCCTTTAAGCGCAGGAGTTATTTTGAGGGCAAAAAGGTCGTAGAAAAGGGCGTAACAGGGTTGGAGAAAGGGTTGGCAGAAAGGTTGGCAGAAAGTCAGAAGATAATTTTAAAATTAATAAAAGAGAAACCTTATATTTCCAAGAAAGAATTATCTGAAATCATTAGGATTAGTACAACTGCTATTGACAAAAATATCATAAGATTGAAGAAAAAAGGATTGCTCAGGCGCATCGGACCGGATAAGGGTGGTTACTGGGAAGTATTGAAGAAATGAAAGGCGTGGCGTTAAAAGGATGCCAAGAAAAATGGTGATACAGGACAGGGAATTTGAGAGCGATTTTGATAGGGAAGTGAAGGAGGTGATGGGGAGTAAAAAGAAGAAATGAAACTCCACTTCGACAGCAACCAGGAATACCAGATAGAAACCATCAGAGCGGTTACATATCAGCCTATAGCGGAGATAGTATGATTTTGACAGACAAATATTGCGGCGATGCTAAAATGGATTCGCTTCTGAAAAAATATGAAGTGGAATTTACACTTCATCAACTGTATGGGCTTCTTTATGGCGCAGTTTCTGGGCCTGAGATTGTTCAGCCTTCACAGGTTATATCCATTATTTTTCAGGAGAAAGACCCTGTGTTTGAAACAAAGGATGATGCGAGCAGCTTTTTCGGGAATGTCATGGCTCTCTGGAATGTCGTGGTTAAGTCCACATCAGGTAAGGCTACGATGGTTTGGCCGAAAATTGTCTTTCAGCAGAACGACGCCGGCCTTAAGGAATATATCCATGCAGTTACCTTATTAACTGAGCAGTTTATTAAGGGTCTTGACCTTGGCGCAACCCAAGAAGAAGATTTTGCAGGAGATATAAAAGATGCCTTTGAGTCTCTGGCAAGGACGGACTTATTGCTTAAGGAGTATCTGGATTTGCTGGAAAAGGATAAAAGCACAAATAAAAAGGTAATTGCCGAATCATTCGAGGTTGTAGAAAAAATGGAAAACATAATAGTTGACTGTATTGGCAGGATTGCTGTTGGGCTTAAAGGTTCACGGATGAGAAAGGCAAGGGAAACAGCAAAGTTTGTTGAATCTGCACATCAGGCAAGAAGCAACAAGGTTGAAAGAAATGCCCCATGCCCATGCGGAAGCGGAAAAAAGTTTAAAAAATGCTGCGGCTTGCTGCACTGATTCGGGGGAGTGCCGGCAAGGGAGCTACAAAAAGGACGCCCCCTTTGAACTAAACAGTGTCATATCAAAATGAAAACGGGGAAGTATTTTTAATGAAACTCCACTTTGACAGCAATCAAAAGAGTGGCAGAGAAAGGCGGCATAGGAATTGGGTATGATGTCCCTCTAATTCCCATTTAAAGACCCTTGATTATAACCTTCAAGGGCAGGCTATAACGGGACAAGTTTTTTTGACTGTCTTGTAGGATATTTTCTATACCAGAAAGGATACTCAGGGAAATGGAATGGTAAATAATTCTGTCCACATTATCTTTTGTCAAGCACTGACATAAAGGCTGCAATAGCCATTGTTTTCATATAAAATATGTCTGAACAAATGGATACCATATGCAAAAAACCTCAGTCTGCTTTGCTTGAAGATGTCTGGATAACATCAGGCATTTTTTCAAACCACTATCTATTAGAACGTCTGCCGCAGGCTGGAGCAAAAATCTGGCATAAAGATGAGGAGGTATTGCCAGTATACAAAGCCATTCAGGAATTATACGAGAAGAATATTGTAGGTTTGAGAAAGGGGAATGAGGCAAATACTGAAAGGAGATTTATTGATAAGGTTTTTGATAAATTTGGCTTTGGCTATCTTAATCAGGATAAAATACCGGAAGCGGAGCGCAGACAGGTGCCTGATTACTTTCTTTACTCTACCCCCGAAGGTGCAGACAATGCCTTCAAACTCTCTCCGCATAAAAAATACAAACTTGCAATATCAATTGCAGAATCAAAACGGTGGGATCATAATTTAGACCAGCCGTCATCAGGCAAGGGCAAGGCAACTAAAGGCAGGTATCCGCATCAGCAGATAAGGGATTATCTAAACGAATCCGAACACATAAAATGGGGAATCCTTACCAATGGCAAGGAGTGGAGGCTTTATTCCAAAGAGGGGCGGTCAAGCAAATTTTTTGAGATAGACCTTGAGGCATGTCTTGAAGACCTTCAGAAGTTCAAATATTTCTACCTCCTTTTCAGCCCAAATGCCTTCATGAAGGAAAGTTCAGGCAGATGTCTCCTTGACAATATTTTTGACGAATCACTTAAGTTTCAGGAAGATGTTGAAAAAGACCTAAGAGTAAAGGTCTTTAAATGCGTTGAATGGCTTGGACACGGATTTCTGTCCAGAGTAGAAAATAATCTCTCTAAAAAAGACCTCTACTCGATATACCATCACAGCCTTATCCTTTTATACAGAATACTCTTTGTGCTTAATGCAGAGGCAAGAGACCTCCTTCCAACTAACCCACAAACAAATTACTACAAGCATTACGGCATCCAGAGGATAAAGGATAGGGTCAGGCATGGGAAAGGAGAATTTATAAGTGCCAAAACAGTTTTGTATGATGACTTATCAGCCCTTTTTCATCTGATAAACGGCAGCAATGAGAAACTCAATAGAGATATGAACATACCAAGATATAACGGCGGTCTTTTTGACCCTGAAAGATATAAATTCCTTGAAGAAAAAAAAGCAGGAGACGATGTTCTTTCAGAGATAATTTATGAACTCTCCAACCGCACTGATAAAAATGGAGATGTCCATAGCATTGACTACAAAGGGCTTGGAGAGAGACATCTTGGAACTGTTTATGAAGGTTTGCTTGAACATAAGTTTAGTTTCGATAACGGTAAAATAGTTCTTAAGAATGACAAAGGCGAACGAAAAGCTACAGGCGCTTATTACACGCCTGATTATATCGCTAAGTATATCGTTGAAAACACGCTTGGGCCAATTATAAAGAAAATTGATGAAGAACTTTACCCCACTTTGAAAAAGGGGGGCATGGGGGGATTTTCAAAAGACGATTCTTTTGCGAAAGAAGCCCTAAACCTGAACATCTGTGACCCTGCGATGGGGTCAGGGCATTTCCTTGTTGAGGCGGTTCAATATCTTGCGGATGAGATTGCCTATCATCCGACAACACAGTTGAAGACACCAAAAGGCGAAACAGAGGATGAGATTAACTACTGGAAGCGTAAGATAGTAGAGTCCTGCATTTACGGTGTTGATATAAAAGAACTTGCAGTTGAACTTGCAAAACTCTCCTTATGGCTTAAGACCGTTGATAAAAGCCAGCCGCTAAATTTCTTAGATCATCACTTAAGATGTGGTAATTCGCTTATTGGCGCAAGGATAGCCGATTTAAATTATCTGCCGCAGTCAAAAGGAAAGCAGAAAAAGACAGAGGAACATGAAAGCCAGTTGGTGCTATTTGATAGAACCCGATTTAAAGAAGACATTACAACAGTAATAAAAGGATTCCATTCAATAGAGGAAATGCCGAGCGAAAAAATTTCGGATATAAAGGTAAAGGAAAAGACATTCAAAAAATTGATGGATGAACTGGATAGATACAGAGAAATTGCAGACCTCTGGACAAGTTTATTTTTTGGAAACAGCCTTGAAGAAAAAGAAAAAGCATTTGAAGACCTTCTGCAAAACCAGTATAAATTTCAGACGAATATGTTCGGTTCAGATTCCGAGATTGCTGTAAAAAAGAAATCCAAGACAGGCATATCCAACCAGATTTATAACTTTATCGTCAGTTCACTGCAAAGTCCTAACGGCAAGACCCAATTGCCAAAACTTGATTTACTGCTTGAGAAATCTGTATCCATTGCAAGAGAAAAGAAATTCTTTCACTGGGAATTTGAATTCCCTGAAGTATTCTTTAATGAAGACGGAAGTCCGAAAGAGAATCAGGGGTTTGATTGTGTGATAGGAAATCCGCCTTATGATGTTTTATCAGAACTTGAGCAGGAGAGGGATGTAGAGCATGAGAAAGAATTTTTCTCGCAGCAGATGTTATATAAACATGCCATTGGGAGTAAACTTAATTTTTATCGTCTCTTTAGTGTCACATCTTTAAATTTACTCAAGAGCAAAGGTATGCATGGTTTTATCGTTCCTATGGCTTTATTAGCAGATAAACAAGCAAAGCCCTTGAGAGAATTTATACTTAAAAAGAACTGCCTGCAAAAGGTAGAAGCATTTCCCCAAAAAGATGACCCTGTAAATAGGGTATTTTATGAGGCAAAGTTATCAACCTGCATATATATCCTTTCTAAACAAAAGCCATTTTCGTTTGATGTTAGAATCCATCCCGGAAAAGACATTTTGGAAACCTCTACTCGTTTAACCATAATGCCATCTCAAATTGAAGAATTTGACAAAGAAAATTTAAGCATTCCATGTTATCCAAATATGACCGCAGAGGATTTTAAACTTGCTTTGAAGTTAAACGAAGTTTCTAACGGAATTACACTCGGATACTTTGCGCCATCACAGCAAGGCGAGGTTAATCTTACAGCACACTCTGAATATTTGACAGATTCAGAAAAAGGGCAAATTATTTTGCGAGGTGCTCATATAAATCGTTATGAGTTTCGGGAAGAACCAAAACAAGGAAGTCCGATGTATCTTGATATTCAGCGATTCCTTGATGCACATGGAGAAGATACAAAAGCATTTGACCACAGGCACATACGCATCGGTTATCAAAGAGGGGCAGCAATAGACAACTGGCGTAGAATCATAGCAACCGTAGTTGAAAAGAATAATTTCTGCTCCGATACCATCAACTATATTGTCAATCCTAAAGAATATAGTCTGTTTTCCATTCTTGCATTATTAAATTCATCGCTATGGGAGTGGAGGTTCAGGCTTACAAGCACAAACAATCATGTAAATTCCTATGAAATAGACTCAATGCCAATGCCACCTATTTCATTTACTACTCCCCTAAAAGAGCGGAAGGATTTTTTTGAGGAGGCGGTTGAACTATATGATGATTCAAAATATGAGGACATTTTAAAATGGGCGGATTATGAATTGGATTTGGGCAGGACAGATACATCCCATGATTTTCTTGCCTATCTTGCAGAGCAGATGATTGAGTTAAACAAGGCTAAGAATGAAGAGAGCAAAGGCTTTCTCAAATGGCTTGAAAGGGAAATCGGCACAGGAATTGATGCCTTAACAAACAAAACTGCAATCAAGGAATATCACGAACACGGCTTTGACCATATCCTTGAAGTCCTCAAAAAGAACATAAACATAATCTCAATTGACCCCTCAGACCGCAAGAAGCAGGAACTTCTTGAAAATCATTTCACAAAAAGCATGTCAGCCCTTGCACCTCTGAAAGAAAAGATTAAAACCACTGACAACTTGATAGACAAGATAGTTTATAAATTGTATGGCTTGGTTGAGGAGGAGATTGAGGTTGTGGCAAATTCAAAAAAGGATTTATTGTAATGAAAAAAGAATTTGGTAAAGAAATTGGGGAATGGTCAGAGATAAAATTAAAGTGCATCCATAATTATCTTGGAGCATACTCAAATATTTTAAGTCGTGCTGGCTATAAAGAATATTACTTCATAGATGGCTTTGCAAGTACAGGATTCTGCAAGAGCAAGCAAACTTCAAAAACAATTAGAGGTTCGGCTACTTTAGCTTTGACTGTTAATCCGCCTTTTAGTAAATACTTTTTCATAGAACTGGATGACGATAAAATAAAAGAACTGGAAAACCTCAGGCCTTTATTTCCTAAACTGAACTTTGAAATATTTCAAGGTGATTGCAATATTGAAATTGTAAAGGTTCTTCAGAAAATAGCGGATAATAATCCTTTATTGGCTTTATTGGATCCTCAGGCAGGTGACCTTTACTGGGACACAATTCAAAAAATATCTAAGAAAAATAAAGCCGAGTTACTTATCAATTTTCCTTTTGGAATGGCAATTAATAGGTATATGCCGCTTGAAGACGGGAAAGATATTGATAGTGAAATGAGAGAAAAATTAAATAAGATATTCGGAGTAGAAGTATGGGAGCCAATATATCGCGAAAGGAAAAAGGGAACAATTACACCCTCTCAAGCAAGAGAGAAATATTTGGATATCTATTTGATAGGGTTAAAGCAGTTGGGGTTCAAATATTATACAGTCAAAAATCTTAAGAACTCAAAAAATGTGCATATTTACTATTTAATTTTTGCAACACACCATAGAAAGGGTCTTGAAAAAATTAAAGATAATTTTGTGGAAGGTGAGCCAGAAAGAGAAACTTTATTTTTTAAGCAGGACATTATTAATGCTGTTTATAATGAATTCGCTGGAAGTCAAAAAATATCGCTGGATATTGTCTTGGAAAAAATGTTGACAGGTAAGAATATTTATCGTGTGCAAGATTTTAAAGATGCTTTGATACAATTGGAAAAAGATAAAAAACTTATTAGGATCAATCCAAGACCAAGATGCAGGTCCTTCAACGATACGGACTTATTTAAAATAATATGAAGTTATTAGAAATACAAAGAAAAACTCTGCTTTATAAAAGCGAAGTTGAATACGCTGATTTTTGTTTAAATCATATAGAGGGTTGTTCTCATGGCTGTAAATATCCATGTTATGCCTATATGATGAAAAGAAGGTGCGGTGTTGTTAAAACCTATAAAGAGTGGTGCAGTCCTAAGATAGTTTCCAATGCTTTGGAGCTTCTGGACAAAGAAATACCGAAATACAAGAACAAAATAAAGTGTGTTCACCTGTGCTTTTCCACAGACCCTTTTATGTATGAGCAAGAACAGGTGTGTGATTTGAGCTTGAAAATTATAGATACGCTCAATAAAAATAATATTCGTTGCACTGTATTAACGAAAGGGGTTTTCCCAAGCGAACTCGGTAATAGGAATGGGTTTAGCAATAAAAACGAATATGGCATTACATTGGTTTCCTTAAATGAAAAATTCAGGGAAGAATTTGAGCCGAATTCAGCTAATTTTAAAGATAGAATAGACTCTCTCAAATATCTGCATAAGAAAGGGTTTAAAACATGGGTTAGTATGGAGCCGTATCCAACGCCAAACTTGATTAAGCAGGATTTAATAGAAATATTAGAGTCTGTATCTTTTGTAGATAAAATTGTCTTTGGCAAGTTGAATTACAACATTAAATCATCTGAATTCAAATATAATAAGGAATTTTATAACAGCCTTACTTTAACAGTTATTAAGTTCTGCAAAAAAAACGGAATAGATTATCATATTAAACAAGGAACACAAAATCAGTAAAAATATAGGGACGCTTCCCGCATTTCCAAAATCCGCGAATAAGAAAAACAGATTGACGAAATGGCGGAAAATGAGGGACAGCGACCATTTCAGTAAAGAACCCGGACAAGGCCATTTATGAGAATTACATCCCGCTTGATTCATCCGTTGAAAATCAGTTCGCCAGAGACTGCGAGAGCAGTGAGAACATAGAGTTCTTTTTCAAACTTCCTTTTTGGTTCAGGATAAATACGCCCATTGGCGCCTATAATCCCGGCTGGGCAATAATCTTCAAGGGAGAAAAGAAAATCTATTTCGTAGCGGAGACAAAAGGCGAAGGACAGGAATTAAGGGGCAGTGAGAAACTGAAAATCAAGTGCGGCGCAGAACATTTCAAAAAATTTGAAGATGTTGTGTATAAAAGAGTTTCATCGGTTTCTGAATTGAATCAGTGATAGTTTCCGCTTAACCTTATTCGGCAATCCCAATATCCTCCAAATTATTCCGGCTTAAAACCACCATTAAAGATTATCCTTGAACGGATAGTATCTCTTCTTGTAGAATGAAACCTGTAAATTCCGTTGTCCGTGTCCGTTATCCGTGGCCGTGAAATACGGACACTAAATATGGTCACGGCTCACGGTATTTTTAGGGGGATATATGTTCAGAAAGGCGCAGGTAATCAGAAAGACAAAAGAAACAGATATAATCCTGAATCTGAACCTTGACGGCAAGGGTGTTTATGACATCAGGACATCTATTCCTTTTCTTGACCACATGCTGTCGCTTTTTGCAAGACACGGCCTTTTTGATTTAAAGATAAAGGCAAAGGGCGATATTGAGATAGATTATCACCACACAGTTGAGGACATAGGCATATGCCTCGGCGATGCCTTGAAAAAGGCCCTCGGCACTAAGGCAGGCATTAAAAGATACGGTAATGCAACAGTGCCCATGGATGAGGCTGTTGCATCAGCGGCAATTGACATAAGCGACAGGCCTTATCTGGTTTATAAAGCGGCGCTGCCTAAAAAGGGCCGGATAAAAAACTTTGACGCAGACCTTGTGGAGGATTTTCTCCATGCCGTTATAAGCAGGAGCGGGATTACCCTGCATGTGACAGCGCCTTATGGCAGAAATATCCACCATATCATAGAAGCTGTATTTAAGGCCATTGCACGGGCATTAAGCGATGCCGTGAGGCTTGACCCAAGGATAAAAGGGGTAATGTCAACGAAGGGGAGGCTGTAAAGAAGATACCAGAGCACCAAGTCACAAGTTGCCAGTCACCGGTATGGAAGAAAAGGGATACAAAAAGTTAATTGTCTGGCAGAAGGCAGATGAATTAGCATATCGGGTTTATGTGACAACGAAGAATTTTCCTGAAAGGGAAATTTATGGTATTACTTCTCAATTAAGAAGAGCAGCTTTATCAGTTCCTACAAATATTGTTGAGGGTTGTGGAAGACAAGGAAGGAAAGAATTAAAGCAGTTTGTAAATATAGCATTAGGCTCTCTTGCCGAAACAGAATATTTATTAGATTTTTCTTTAAGACTTGGATATTTTACCCAAGAGGAACACAAAAAACTTCAAGATTTAAGGCGAGAAGCAGGAAGTTTATTGTGGAAATTTTACAAATCTCTATAAACTGGTGACTGGTATTTGGTGCCTTGTGACTGGTGTCTTGTGACTAATATTTATGATCGCCATTATTGACTATGACATGGGTAATCTGAGGAGTGTGCAGAAGGGTTTTGAGAGGATTGGGCACAACTCAATAATTACAAGAAACCCAAAGGATATATCAAATGCAAGCCATGTGGTTTTGCCTGGCGTCGGCGCATTTAAAGACTGCATGGATAACCTCAGAAATTATGGCCTTGTTGAGCCGATACTAAATGTCATAAAATCAGGCAAGCCGTTTTTAGGCATATGCCTCGGCCTTCAGCTTTTATTCTCAGAAGGCGAGGAATTCGGAAGGCATAAGGGCTTGGATGTGATAAAGGGTAAGGTGGTTCGGTTTCCCTCTGAACTCCGAACCTTGCCCCTGCAAGTTTTAAGCAGGGGTCAAAATCTTGCCCCTGCAAATTCCCAGATTAAAGATTTTGAGGACAAACTCAAAATCCCCCATATGGGCTGGAATGATATAAAGATAGAAAGAAGGCCGCCTGCCCTGAGTGATATTCAGGATGGCTCTTATGTTTACTTTGTCCACTCATACTATGTTGTGCCGGAGGATAAGGCCGTTGCAGCTACAAAGACCAATTATGGGATAGATTTTGTGAGCAGTATCTGGAAGGATAATATATTTGCCTGCCAGTTCCACCCTGAAAAGAGCCAGAAGATAGGGCTTAAGATATTAAAGAATTTCGGCGATACGAGAGGATAGCCTATGTTAATAATACCTGCCATAGATATAAAAAACGGCAAATGCGTCCGCCTTACCCAGGGGAGGATGGACGCAGAAACAGTCTATTCTGAAAATCCTGTGGAGATTGCGAAGAAATGGGAGGAGGCAGGCGCAAAACTGCTCCACCTCGTTGACCTTGACGGCGCTGTTGAGGGAACTCCGAAGAATCAGGACACCATAAAAAAGATAGTTGCCTCAATAAGAATGCCGGTGGAAATCGGCGGCGGGGTAAGGGATATGGGTATCATTAAAGACTATCTTGGCATTAAAGGTGTAAAGCGGGTAATTATCGGGACAGTGGCGCAGGAGGATCCCGCACTTATTGAAAAGGCATGCAGGACGTTCCCGGAAGGCATAGCTGTGGGCATAGACGCTGTAGACGGGATGGTTGCAACGCGGGGCTGGGTCAAGGTTACAAAGGAAAAGGCCGTTGACCTGGCAAAGAGTCTGGAAGGCCTTGGCGTATCATGCATAATCTACACTGACATAGCGAGGGACGGCATGCTCACAGGTCCCAATGTAAAGGCAACCAAGGAGATGGCGCACGCCGTAAGCATACCTGTAGTTGCATCAGGGGGCATGAGCTCTGTTAAGGATATTGAAGGCTTCAAGGGCTTAAAGCTGGAAGGCGTAATAATCGGCAAGGCCCTGTATACAGGGGATATAGATTTAAGGGAGGCAATAGAGCTGGCTGAGAAGTTATAAGAATTATAAAGGTATTGTAAAATTTCTGCAAAATTTTCTTGCAGTAAGGACTCTTTGCTGTTAAGATATACAGCTTAAATCTGGCTTAGACACACACATTTTTGGCGTTACGTCCAAAACATGTGATATTATCAGGAGGTTTTTATGCAAGAGGGAATTCATCCTACGTACGAGCTGGCTACCGTTGAATGTGCCTGCGGTAATGTTGTTAAAACCCGTTCCACAAAGAAGGTTGTAAAGGTAGAAATATGCTCCAGCTGCCACCCCTTCTTTACAGGCAAGCACAAGCTGATGGACACTGCCGGCAGGGTTGAGAGATTTAAGAAGAAATATAAGAAGAAAGAGGCAAGCTGATATATAGTGTCAGAGAGTTAGAGTATCAGAGATAAAAACAAAAACTTTGACTCTTTGACCCTCTGATACTTTGACACTGTATTCTATGAAGGTAACCCTCCTTAATTTTACCCCGGCCCCGGAAAAGACAGTAGTCCTGGCAGCCAAACTCTGCTATTCAGACAGCAACATATCCCAATTAGAGGAAAAGATTAAGGGTGTCTCCTACGAGAAGTTTCTTGGGAAGATTCTAAATATGGGACACCTTTCTGTGCTGGAACATGCCGGCTTTACATTCGGCATAGAGGGCATATCAAGGGCCACATCGCATCAGCTGGTACGGCACCGCCTCGCATCTTACTCACAGCAGAGCCAGCGCTATGTTGCATTTAAGGAAGGGCTGGGGTTTGTAACACCCCCTTCCTTAAAGAAAAATAGCGGCATTGCAAAGAAATTTTCTGACACCGCAGCCTCACTGCACAATTTTTATAAGGAGATGATTGAGGCAGGCATACCCGCAGAGGATGCAAGGTATATCCTGCCTAATGCCGCAACAACCAGGATTATCGTTACAATGAATGCCAGAGAACTCCTGCATTTTTTCGGCCTGCGCGCATGCGAAAGGGCCCAGTGGGAAATAAGAGAAATGGCCAAGCAGATGCTTTCCCTGGTAAAAAAAGAGTCGCCGTTTATTTTTAAAAAGGCAGGCCCCGGGTGTGTAAGCACAGGCAAATGCACTGAAGGCGAGATGACCTGCGGAAGACCGGATGAGATAAGAGAAGAATTTAAAAAACTATAGGTTAAGGTTGAGGTTAAGGAAAGACAAACAAATAATGGTTTTTCTCAACCTCAACCTTAATCTCAACCTTTTTTATTATGCTCAACCGACTTGAACAAATAGAAAAAAGATACAACGAGCTCGGCAATCTCCTGAGCGACCCTAAGATTATTGCCGACCAGGAAAATTTTCAAAGATACGGCAAGGAACACTCTTCCCTGATAGAGATGGTGGAGGTCTACCAGGAATTAAAAAAAGTAGACTCTGATTTGAAGGAAAATAAATCCATCCTTGAAGGGAAGGACGAAGACCTCATGGAGCTTGCCAAAGAAGAGCTTCCCCTGCTCCAAAAAAGAAAGACTGAATTGGAAGAGCAGCTAAAAGTACTGCTTCTCCCAAAGGACCCCAATGATGAAAAGAATATAATACTGGAAATAAGGGCAGGCGTGGGCGGCGATGAGGCAGCCATCTTTGCAGCAGACCTTTTCAGGATGTATTCAAGGTATGCCGAAGTTCAAAGGTGGAAGGTGGAGATATTAAACAGCAGCCCGACAGGGATGGGCGGATTAAAGGAGATTATAGCCATAATTGCCGGCAAGGATGTATACAGCAAGCTAAAATACGAGAGCGGTGTGCATCGTGTTCAGCGGGTTCCGGCAACAGAGGCATCGGGCAGGATACATACATCCACTATCACTGTGGCAGTGATGCCTGAGGCCGAAGAGGTTGAGGTAGATATAAAAGAGGCAGATTTAAAGGTTGATACTTTTCGGGCCGGCGGCGCAGGCGGGCAGAATGTAAATAAGGTGGAGACTGCTATAAGGATAACACATATCCCGACAAATATTATTGTTCAGTGTCAGGCTGAAAGGAGCCAGCATAAAAACAGGCATCAGGCCATGAAGATACTGGCGGCAAGGCTTTTGGACATAAAGCAAAAGGAACAGGATGCTAAGATTGCTATGGAAAGAAAAAGCCAGGTCGGAACAGGAGACAGGAGCGAAAAAATAAGGACATACAATTTTCCTCAAAACCGTGTTTCAGACCACAGGATCGGTCTTACCCTCCACAAACTTGAAGCTGTAATGGAAGGAGATTTGAACGAACTCATAGAAGCGCTCACACATTATTATCAGACAGAGGCGTTAAAAGGCCAGAGCATGGCAGTACAGGCATAAATACAATTTAAGAGCAAAGGGGGATGAAAATTCCAATAAACAAGCACCAGAGTTCAAATAAATTCCAATTATCAATTTCCAAATAACCAAACAGCCTTTTATTTGGAATTTTGGTCATTGGGATTTGGTTATTGTTTGGTTATTGGTGTTTGCAATTTGGGATTTGAAATCACCATTTTCGGGGTAAATTATGGATAAGATTATTATTGAAGGCGGTAACCGTCTCGTCGGCGAGGTGGAGATAAGCGGTGCAAAGAATTCGGCGCTGGCGCTCCTCTCTGCTGGTCTTTTAACTGATGACTGGAATACTTTTCATAATATCCCGAAACTGAAAGACATTGATACTATAAAAACCCTCCTCCTCCATATTGGGGCAGAGATTGAAGAAGATGGCAATACCTTAAAGATTAGGACCAGAAACCCTGAAAACCTTGAAGCCCCGTACGAGATGGTTAAAACCATGAGGGCATCTGCGCTGGTCCTCGGGCCCCTGCTGGCAAGGTTTAAAATGGCAAGGGTCTCCCTGCCAGGCGGCTGTGCCATAGGCGCAAGGCCCATAAATCTGCACCTTATGGCCCTGGAAAAGATGGGCGCTGATATAAAGATAGAAAAGGGCTATGTAATCACGAAGGCAGAGAGGCTTAAAGGCGCAAGGATATATTTTGACATATCCACTGTAACAGGCACGGAAAATATCATGATGGCAGCAGCCCTTGCAGACGGCGTTACTGTCCTGGAAAACGCTGCGTGTGAGCCGGAGGTGTCTGAACTTGCAAATGTGCTGAACAAGATGGGGGCATGCATAAAGGGCAGCGGTACGGACTGCATCACTATAGAAGGCGTCGAGCGCCTGAAACCTGTAATACACACTGTCATGCCTGACAGGATAGAGGCAGGCACATTCATGGTTGCCTCAGGTATGACAAAAGGCGATATCCTGATTGAAAATTGTCCGATACAGCATCTTGAAGCCCTCGCAACGAAATTACGGGAAACAGGAATGGAGATAGAGATAGAAAACAACGGAGTCCGTGCAACAGGACATTCTCTCATAAAGAGCGTGGATGTGAAGACCCTCCCTTACCCGGGCTTCCCCACTGATATGCAGGCACAGATGATGGCAATGATGTGCATTGCAAACGGCTTGTCTGTTATGACAGAGACGGTATTTGAAAACAGATTCATGCATGTAAGCGAGCTTAGAAGGATGGGTGCAAACATAAGGATAGAGGGAAGAAACGCCATAATTGAAGGTAGGCCGTTTATAAGCGGCGCGCCTGTTATGGCCACTGATTTAAGGGCAAGCGCATCCCTTGTCCTGGCAGGCCTCGCAGCAGAAGGGATAACAGAGGTATCCAGGGTTTATCATCTGGACAGGGGCTATGAAAGGATAGAAGAGAAACTGGCAAAGCTTGGCGCAAACATAAAAAGGGTGAAGGAATGAAAAAAGTCAGGAGTCAGGGGTCAGGAGTCAAAAAGAACAGAGAAAAATTATTCACTCCGAACTCCGAACTCCGAACTCATAACTATTTAACCATTGCCCTTCCAAAAGGTCGGATTCTGAAAGAGGCTGTTGCCCTTTTTAAGAAGATAGGCATTGACTACTCTGATGCTATGGAGGACAGCCGCAGGCTCATCTTTGAAAACAGAAAAAATCGCATGCGGTTCATGGTCATAAGGTCGCAGGATGTACCCACATATGTGGAATACGGCGCCGCAGACATCGGGATAGCAGGAAAGGATGTGCTCCTGGAACAGGAAAGAGATATCTACGAGCCCCTTGACCTGGATATAGGCTTCTGCAGGATGGTTGTTGCAGAGCCAAAAGAGCTGGGCAAAAAGGACAACCCCCGGCACTGGACACACATAAGGGTCGCCACAAAATATCCCAATATTACATCAAGATACTTCCTTAACAAAGGCATCCAGGTGGAGATAATAAAACTCTACGGCTCTATTGAGCTTGCGCCCCTGCTCGGCCTGTCAGAAAGGATAGTTGACCTTGTTGCAACAGGCGAAACACTGAGAAGAAACGGCCTTGTGGAGGTGGAAGAGATAATGAAGGTGACTTCAAAACTCATCTGCAACAGGGCATCGTTGAAGACAAAACCCGAAAGGATAAAAGGGCTTATTGATGCATTGAAAGGCATTGGGCAGGTCTGAACGCCGGACAGACAAAATAAGAATGGGTTTAGCTCGCGGGGCAAAGATAATAAGCATCAAATCACAAGCGCCAAATAGCAAATAAATTTCAATGACCAAATCCCGATTTCCGAATAAATTTAAAAATCACCTTGGGTGATTCGGACATTGCAGATTGGAATTTATTTGAAATTTGTAATTTGGATTCCGGGATTTAATCACTTTCATACATCCACGTCTCACACCTTAAAACTCCCCACCTTATCAGTAAGCAGAGACGACTGCGAGGCGAGGTTGCCGACGGTCTTGTCAAGCCCTGAGGCAAGGGCAAGGTTATCCTCTGTCTTCTTCCTTATGGTCTCAACAGCGCCCACTATCCTCTCAGAGGCTATCTTCTGCTCGTTCATGGCCCTGGCTACGGCCTGCATCTTCTGGGCTATGTCGGCTATTATCTGAGAGATGTGCTTGCCTTCCTTTGACTGCTCTGCAGTTGACTGCTTTACCCTCTTTGTCACATCCCTCATGTCCTCGGTGGCATGGGATATCTCCCCGGATGCCGTCTTCTGCTCGTCTGTTGCCTTTTTTATGTCCTCTACCATGGAGTTTATCTTATGTATAACCTCTGCCACCTGACCTACACCCTTGGCCTGCTCTTCTGCGGCCTTATCTATCTTTTTTGCCATGTCAAGGGATGCGTTGGCGCTGGAGGCGATGCTTACAAGGGCGTCGTTTGTGCCCTTTGTAAATACCATGGTCTCGTTTACAAGGGTAGAGCTGCTCTTTTCAGCAGATTCCACGGCAGATGACACATCCACCTGCACCTGCTCTATCAGGCCTGCTATCTCTTTTGTGGAGGATGCGGTCCTCTTGGCAAGGGTTTTTACCTCGTCTGCCACTACGGCAAAGCCCTTGCCGTGCTCACCTGCCTGGGCCGCAAGTATGGCGGCGTTTAAGGCAAGGAGGTTTGTGGTGTCTGCTATCTCGTTTATGACGCCTATGATGCTGCTTATCTCTTTTGACCTCTCTCCGAGACGGTTCATGACCGAGGAGGTCTTGGAGACCTCTGTTATTATCTTTTCTATCTCTTTGCTGGATTTTTGCACTGCGTCTATGCGGTGGTTTACTATCTCCACTACCTTCTCTGCCATGCCTGCCTCTTCCCTGGAAAGCATGCTTATCTCCCTGGTGTTGGAGCTTAATTCTGTTGTGGCTGAAACCACCTGCTCGGTTTCAATAAGGAGGTTGTCTACATGGGATGCCACCTGCTTTATGGATGCGGCTATCTGGTTTATGGCTGATACTGTCACATCTACTGATGCGGCAAGCTTTTCTGTGTTTTCTGCAACCTCTGAAACAGAGGCGGACATCTCAAGGGATGAGGCGGATGCGCCCTCGGCAGCCTTGAGAAGCTCCTGGGCGTCTCCTGCAACGCTCTTTATGGATGCGTCCATCTCTTCTATGGACGAGGATGTCTCTTCTACTGCCTGAAGCTGGGTCTGGGCAGAGTTGTATATGCCCTCGGATGAGCGCTTTATGCCGCCGGAGGCAGAGGATACCTCCCTGGATGCGCCGAAGATGCCTTTTACCATGTCCTGCATGCCTTCAACAAATTTGTTGAACCATATCCCAAGCATGCCCACCTCGTCTTTTGAGGCAATGGTAAGCCTCTTGGTGAGGTCTCCGCTCCCGTCTGCAATGGACTTGAGCATGGTCAGGGTCTCTCCTATGGGTTTCGTTATAATACTCCTCACAAGGATGATGAGCACGATACTTACACCGGAGATGGTAAGAAGACCGTATATTATCCACCTCGTCCTGCTGGATGCCAATGTAGCATACATATCCTCAAGGGAGGTGGATATCATCATGCTTCCCCTTGCCTCTTCCTTTGACACATGGCAGGCATTGCACTTGGGCCTAAACTCTATGGGTATGATGTATGTAAAGAGATGCTTGCCATCAACTTCTTCAATATAGGAAATCCCTTCAAGCCTTCCTTTGTTGAAAAGTCCCAGCGCCTCTTTGAATCTGGGATTGTCAATGCCCTGCGCAACATTTTTCTCTTTGTTGGGATGGCCTGCTGTCCACTCAGGCTTCAGGTCACCATATTCCTTTTCAACAGCCTTAAGGGTTTTGAAGTCCTGGAATGCCTCCTCTATGCCGTTGCTCCTTATGACCTGCACCCGCTCTGTGCCTTTTACATTCTTCATGCCTTCTATGAGATAGCGGGTCATGTCAGCCCTCTCATCCAGCATGTCCTTGTATATGGTGTGGAGGATGGGCTGGGCCATAAGTTCGCTGGTCTTTCTCCTCTCTTCAAGGAGGCTTTCCTTTTCCTGGTTTATGACCTTGTAGATGAGTATGCTGAAGCCGATGACTGTGATGCTTATGACTATGGTGAGTATCTTAAGGAGCAGGCTTTTTTTGAACAAGTGTCTTTAGTCTCCTTAGACAAACGGGGTTGGATTAATGAATGTTCAGAATGTGCTTAAAAAAAATCACTGGCAGTTTATTACTATACATATATAATGGATGTCAAGCTTTTAAAAGCAGCTTAAAAAATAAATGCGAATCAAAAAACGCAGGCATCTCAAATTTCACGATACAAAAGTATAGCTGACTCAGTCATGCAAATGTGATAATCAGCATCCTCGGCAAACTTTTTGCTTGCAATGCCAAAACTTTTGTGCTAACTTTTGTGAACCGTACCATTG
>Ga0209343_10000866_pt1 | contig 41884 bp, 34 predicted proteins | sample RifCSPlowO2_02_FD_184026 | JGI IMG/M metagenome (GOLD analysis project Ga0209343, IMG submission 184026) | Groundwater microbial communities from Rifle, Colorado - Rifle CSP2_plank lowO2_0.2 (SPAdes) (version 2) | ecosystem: Environmental > Aquatic > Deep subsurface > Groundwater | place...
TAACTGAATTTGTATTAAATGAAGACAAAAATATCACCAACTTAACTAGTCCAAAATTTCTGCGGATTAATATCCTACCAAAAGTATTTAATTTATGCTAATTAGATACAAAGTGGGGTAATGTCAGGTATTTTAGAAAAATATTTAATCTCGAACGGTTTTTACTACGGTTTAGAAGTTAATACAGCAAAAATTCCACCGCTGTCTGCTTTGCCGCTAAACTTGCTTCCTTCAAGTTTGGCATCTATTTCCACCCATTTATTTTGGGATTCGTCATATCTTGCTAATTTGGCTCCGCTAGGAGGGTTCTCTGCCAATTCAAAAGTGACCAAACCATCCGACAAGCTTTTGGCTATCGGCGCATTTAGGGAATAAACTTTACCAAAAACTGCTTTTCCTCCGGGCAGCTTAGGCACTCCTGTTAAGTCATTAATAATTGAAAAACCAATTGCACTTAATTGCTGCCTGTCAGAATCTAATTTATAAACTAAATGCCCATCTCCTGAAGCCAAACGTCCCAAAGCTACATCCGGTCTTTGTAAGCGCCACTGTGTCACCATCCGGTAAGCTTTATCTGCCTTTTTAATATGCAGGGTGAGTGTGCCATTTTCTACTGCTTTATCATATACGCAAACATTTTTGGAACAACTTCCAAATATAATCTCCTGCTCATATTCCCCTTTTTTCTCCTTGGTATCAATAGTACCTATTACTCCTCTATCAGCTACACCTTCCGGATCTGGATCCCCAACTTTATCTTTTTCTAATATTTTACCCCCCTGAACTGCTATCTCACCATAAGTGGCCGGGTAAGACAACTCATAGGTTATGACATCATAACTGGCTGTTCTTTTTAAGTTTAAAACTAAAGCATTGCCATCCCGCCTGGGGGACAAAATTGCATAAGGACCTTCTGCATCAAATTGAAGATCAACCTCCTCAACAGGGCCAACTGGCTTTGCAAAAAACATCTGGTATCCAAACCAACCTAAAATCCCTAATACCCCCAAAATAACAATAAGGAAAACAGTAGTCTTATGGGCTGCAAAGAGAAATTTTATCTTCTCCATTAACTTATCTTACCATCAATATAGGATTTCAAGTCAACTATCTTAACTCTGTCTTGCTTAGCAGTGTCTCTATCTCTAACGGTGGCAGCTCCATCTTCCAAACTTTGAAAATCAACAGTGATACAAAACGGTGTACCGATTTCATCTTGTGCGGCATATCTTTTTCCAATATTACCTCTGTCATCCCAGGCAACCATAAAATCATTTCTTAAATTAAGATAAATCTCCCGGGCTTGTTTAACAAGCTCCGGTTTATTAGCTAGTAAAGGAAATACAGCTACCTTAAATGGGGCAAGCTTTGGATGTAACTTTAGAACCACCCTACCATTTTCTTCCGAATAAGCGTCTATTAACAAAAATAGAGTAGAACGATCTACCCCTGCAGATGTTTCTATATCCCAAAGTATATATTTCTCTCCCGTCTCTGGATCTGTATATGCCATATCGTGACCACTGTATTCTTGGTGACGAGATAAATCCCAATCTCCCCGATGATGTATTCCCATAAATTCCGACCAACCAAATGGAGCGTTATATTCTATGTCACAAGCTGCTTTTGCATAATGAGCTCGCTCATCTGGTGCATGATCCCTAAAGCGCAAATTTTCTTTTTTCATCCCCAAAGATAAATACCAATCCATCCGGTTTTGCTTCCAATATTCAAACCATTTCTGACCTTCTTCCTCGTCAGGTCTAATATAAAACTGTACTTCCATCTGTTCAAATTCTCTTGAGCGGAAAGTATAATTTCCCGGAGTAATTTCATTCCTAAAAGCTTTCCCGATTTGGGCTATCCCAAATGGCAATTTAACTCTGGTTGAATCCAGAACATTTTTGAAGTTAACATGCACCCCGTTGGTAATCTCTCCTCTAAGATAAACTAGCGACTGCTTAACTTCCAAAACCCCCAAATATGCTTTCACCAGTAAATTGAATCGCTGAGGTTCTGTCCACCCCACATTCCCCTTATCTCCCTGATTCCCCTGATGAGTCTTTTCATGAGCTTTAATCTCCTCCAGCTTATCAGCTCTATATCTTTGATGGCAGATTTTACATTCCACCAATGGATCGGAGAAAGCTTCTACATGCCCTGAAGCTTCCCAAGCTTTGGGGTTCATCATAATGGCTGCATCAATGCCTACAATATCATCACGAAGTTGCACCATTTCCTTCCACCATAAATCCTTAAGATTTTTCTTAAGCAAAGCTCCTACCGGGCCATAATCCCAGGTTCCTCCAAGCCCTCCATAAATTTCAGAGCCTGGATATATGAATCCTCTCCGTTTACACAGCGCCACAATTTTTTGCATTAGTTCATCATTCATAGCTTTTACAACTTCCTCAAAAACTGTCTGCTCTTAAGTTGCCCCTCAATCACTCTTTCTACATGATATCTTAAGATCCGCTCAAGTTCTATAGCCTCTTTCTCGGAAATCTTAATCCTGACTATCTCCTCCCAGGATGAGCATTCAAGCTTCTGTAATAAACCCCTAATCTCCCCAATATCCCTAACTTCCCCTATAAAACTAGTAAAGCCTAATTTAGAAAGCAGTTTAGTCTCAAAGGCTCGAATCAGTAACTGCCTCGGATTTCTAGATAATCTTATTAATACTTCTAGTAAATCAGAATATAAGACCTTATTCTCCTGGTTTTCAGCCGTTAATTTATCCACTAATTCTAAAATATGATAAGCATAGGTGGAAAGCTTTAAGTCATCTTTCAATCTTTGGTAAGTATCCAAAGCAGCGGCTTCGGTCAGTATCAAAAAATTTTTGCCCTGATGTAAATAAATCTGGACTCTGTTGAGCAATTCCACATTACCTGCACGTCTGGAGGTAATTCTTCTCACCCCTTTAGCCAAAACAGAAATCTTACCCCGATAAGGGGTAAATACAGTTAAAACCCTGTCGGCCTCCCCAATGTTTCTCCTTTTTAGAATTATCCCTTCTGTTTTAAAACTTTGCATATTATTCCACCTTTGAGGATGACTAAATGGAAAAAGTAAATACTTGATCTGTATCTAATTTAAAATCTTTCATTTGCTTGCCGTTCAACTTGATTTTATACTTAAAATCCTTTGCTCCAGGTTGTTTCTGGATTAATAACTTGTATTCTTCTTTGGATTGATAGGGGAGGGTATATTCTATTTCCAGCTTTCTTGAGTTTTGCGGTCTCACCTGGATAAATGCTTCAAATACTGTTTTATTTAAATCCTCTATTGTTGTCACCGCAACTTCAGAACCTTTGGAAGACAGCAGTTTACTGCCCCGCGGTACATAAAATCTAACATAATCACGATTTATACCATTTAACCAAATATCAAACGGTTGGTTGTTTGAATATTCAATAATAATCTTCTTTTTTATACTTCCATCTTTTTGCACATCTATCTCCTGGCTGACTTTTTGATTGACATAAAGATTAGATTTTCCTCCAGCAAAATTAGAATCATTTATATGTAAATAGTCGCCCTCAAAATCTTTAATTTCTCCCGTCCAGTTAAGCTTGGATAACGCTTGCTGGCTATTCTGGTCGTGTAAATAAAACATTACGTGTTTATGATTTGACAGTCTGGCAACAGTTTCTATAAGTTGTGGTAATTTCTCTACATCCGCCCCTACAGATCGTGCCAAAATCTGTTGCATTAACACTCCAAGTATTGCCTTTCTATCTTTCTCCCCCTTTGCTGCAATTTCTGCATAAGATTCAAGTTCATAAATTACGTTGGGACAATTACACCTTTTGTCCACCTCTGCAGAATAAATAGTACCAAATACATCAATTGGCCCTGTCACTTCTATCAACTCTTCTACAACTTGCGTATCAATAAAGATAATGCCATCAAAAGGTAAACCTTCTCCCAAAAGTTGATACATTCTTTCAAATTCCTTGGCGGAAGTTGGTACATTTGGTGAGATATTAGCATCCCTCATACTCCAAGCAGTTCGCGGCTTACCTGTAACTTCAGGCAAATATTTAACAATCGGGGCAGGAGGAGTTAAAGGACAAATTTTAGTCAAACAAACCTTTAATAATTTCTCATCTAAGCGATAAATATCATCCGAGGTTGTAGAAGAAACCTGACCATTTTCAATTTTTAATGTCGCATAGGCAGTCATAAATCCACCTGTCGACCTGATTTCTTTATCATTTTGGAAAAGCAAAAGATAACTTTTTGCATTACCTATACCTAGCGCCTCAGGTGCTATCATCAGTGCATCTTTTCCCTCTTTTACCGCTACAGCTGCTCCGGTTATAAAATTTTTGGCTAATTCTAAATTTTTCCTGAACTTCCGATTTTTAATTTTTTCGGGATATTTATTGGTATCAATATTTTTCACTAAATCCGCAGCTTTTATTAAATTTTTTTCAACTTTATTAAGCTGTGGAATGGATTTATTTAAAACCCCAATACCCTGGGTAATTCTTTGAGGCCCGGCTTTGGGATGACCATCAAAACCTAATTCAACCCTGCTGGGTTCTAAGTTAGCAATAATAATATCTAAAGCAGTTAATTCCTCAACTCCTGCTCCTGTAAATCCTTTTATATCCGAATAAAATCCGCCCACAAATGGAATAATCCGTAGCCAAAATAAGAAATTTAAAGCCATGTCGGTTTGCCGGAGACCATTTTTTGTGGCATTTGTTTCATTTTGTAGCAGATCAAAATTTTGTTGTTTATAGGCATTAACCAAATTCCTGCCATGTACTGACACTGCCTTGGCGCCTAAATAAATAAAAACTGAAGGGAAAACTATCAAAACAGCCAAAATTATTAATATAACAATTAGCCTCCGTAATGTTTTATCCTTCTTACTGTACCTTGAATAACCATTACTAATAGTGTCCAATTTTTAAACAGCTCCTTTGCCAAACAGTACTGCCGGAATGGTTTCCACCATAATCCAAAAATCATAAAGGATTGACTTCTTTTGAACATACTGAGCATCCATTTCCACTCTTTTATCAAAGTTAATTTGCGACCTACCTGTTACCTGCCAAAGCCCGGTAAGTCCGGGTTTCCCTGATAAAATTATCTTCACAAACCTTTTTGATTCAGGATACTTCCCTTGCTGCTCTGCCAACTCGTAAGGATAATATGCTCTGGGCCCAACAACACTCATCTCACCCTTTAGAATGTTGAAAAATTGTGGAAGCTCGTCTAAAGAGAATCTTCTAATAAATTTCCCTACTTTTGTTACTCTGGGGTCGTTAAATATTTTATAACTGTTTTTTTTATATTCATCCAGCAACTTTGGGTTGTTCTCTAACATATCGTGAGCATTTTGCACCATCGAGCGGAATTTAAATATTCTGAATAATTTGCCGTTTTTACCTGCCCGCATGGGAGTATCTGCCAATGCCGGTCCTGAAGAATCTAATTTTATCGCTATCGCAATAAGAACCAAAAAAGGAGATAAAATGACTAGACTTGCTGTCGAAACGAACACATCTATCAATCTTTTGGAAAAATCATATAACATGTTTACTGCTTAGTGTACAACAAAGAAGCAATTGTTTGTTTAAAACCATGCATAAAAACCTCTTTACTAAACCTTTTTGCATTCTGCCGGCAAAGTCCTGGCAAGATTTTTGTAGAATCTAGCTTTACAATGGCCTCTTTTAAGGATACCACTGTTTGTGAATCAAAAAAAATACCTGTTACATCAGTCACGGTTTCCAAAGTGCCGCCCTTTTTATAGGCAATAACGGGTTTACCCAAAGCCTGTGCCTCCAAAGATGTTAAACCGAAATCCTCAATTCCCGGGATAATTAAAGCCCTGGCTCCGGCTAATACTAAAGTCAAGGTTACATCATCAATATTTCCCAAAAAATCTACCGCTCTTGCCTTGTTCATACCGGACAGCCGGTCAAACTCAGGGCCGGTGCCGATTATTTTTAAAGGCACTTTAAGTTCTAAACATGCTTTTATAGCCAAATCTACTCTTTTATATTTGTTTAAACGGGCTATTACTAAAAAATAGCCTCCGTCAAAAGCTTCAACATTATTAAACCTTTGTAAATCAATATACGGATAAACAACTGAAGCTTGCCTGTTATATGCTTCTTTTATTCTAGTTTGAGCATTAATAGAACCGGCTAAAAAATGATCCGCCCTTTGCGCATAGATTTGATCAACAAGACGAAGCTTATTTATTAAGAACTCAATTTGCGAAAGCTCGGCCAAATTCGAATAATTCCACAAAAACCGGGGAGGCGTATGACAATAACTAATATGAGTAGTCTTAGGTTTTGTAATAATACATTTTGCAAAACGGGTGGTCTGAGAAATTACCAAATCATATTCATCAAAAACGAATTGCTCAAAAGCCAGGGGGTATAAAGGTACTAATGCTTTATATAGCCATTTAAAGGAGGGGATTTTTTGTAAAAACGAGACAATAATTTTTTTACCGGAAAATGCTTCCTTTAGCCTTTCACTGGAAAAGTCCACAACCGAAGTAAAAATCGGTGCATCAGGGAAAACCTCACAAATGCCTTGCAGGACTCTTTCCGCCCCTCCCCACTGGACTAAATCATCATGAACAATAGCGACTTTCATAAATTCATTTTCTTTTTAATAGGTAAGTACCTTCTTTATTGTATATGATTGAGTGCATTAAGTTTCAAAATGGCTGTGCTTTATCAAAGATGCCACCGAGTAGACCAGTGACGCAAATAAAAAAAAGAAAATTACCAGAAATAACCAGATCTTAAAGTTTACTAGAAGCTTCATATACCTCCAACGTCTGTTGTGCCAGTTTCTTCCAACTAAATTTTTTAACTCTTTCCTTACCTTTGTTTATTAGCTTAACTCTCAAACTTTGAGAATTTAAGAGTTTGTTTATTTTTTCTCTCATGTCATCAATACTGTGAGGATTAAAATACAACACAGCATCTTTTCCAACCTCCGGTAAACTGGCTGTGTTCGATGCCGCTACCGGACATTCACAAACCATTGCCTCAAGGACAGGTATGCCAAATCCTTCCTCGAAAGACGGCGTCACAAACATTTGGGCGCCTTTATATAAAGCTACTAACTGCTCATCGGAAACAAAGCCGGTAAAAATAACTGAAGTATCCTGAAATTGCTTTTTTATCCGCTGCCAAAAAAAATGATCATAACCCGAAAGAACTAACTTCATGTTTTGCCTTTTCTTGTTTAAATCGAAAAAAACTTTTATTAACCCCTCTACATTTTTATGCGGATGGGCATTGCCTACATAGAATATAAAGGGAGAGTCAATTTTAAATTTTTTCAAAATTGCATTAACTTTTGTATTGGTCATTTTGTTGACCAAAGAAAAAATCCCGTCATCAACTGCCTCAGGAGTAACAATTATTTTCTTATCTGATGTATGCCATTCTTCCACTAATAGTTTTTTAACGCAATTTGATGGCACAAAAATTTGTTGAGATTTAGTAACAGCAGTTTTAAATACTTTTCTATAACCAAGTTGCTTAATTTTAAAAGAGAATGGGTTTAGCGTTGTAGCTTTTCCCATTGATCTGTGCTGATGAATTAAATCATGGATCGTCACAACAAACTTTCCCGTATAAAAAATCGGTACGTTAAAATGGGGGAAATGTATTAAATCTAAATTATATTGACGAAGCAGCGAGGGAAACTTAAATTGCTCTGCAAATCCATACCAAGGAAAATCCGCAGGCACCTTCTTAAAATTTTTTGACTCCACAAATTTGTCAAAATCTTTTGGCATGAGGAATATAAAATAATTATTTTCTTTATCCAGCTGCTGCAAGTTTTTAATTAAGTTTCTTAAATATCGGCCAACTCCTGATTCGTTAAAAAATCTAGCGTCAATGCCTATTTTCATCTATTTTCCTCCTAGACTCTGGTAAATACTGCTTAGCTTATTGGCAATTGGATCCCAATCATATTCTACCTGTACCATTTTTTTGGCTTTACCGGCAATTTTCTCATAAAGCTTCCCGTTGTTTAGTAATTGTATAATTGCCTCAGCTATCTCCTCAGGTTCATCCCGGATAATTACTTCAATACCATCTTTAGCTTTAGTGCCCCGGATGCCGATAGAGGTAGTCACAACCGGTAAGCCTGATGCAAAAGCCTCAAAATTCTTATATCTGGTTCCGCCCCCGCCGTATATCGGGGCAACCAGGATGGCAGCCTGTTGATAAACTACCCGTACATCTTTTACCTCGTCAACTCTGATATCCGAAGACTCAAGTTTGGGGAAAAATTCCTCGGCGTTTTTACCTATAATCCAAAGCTTAGCGTTTGGAAGTCTTATTTTAACTTTCGGCCAGATCTTATTTACCAAAATATCCACTGCCTCCCTATTTTGTAACCAGGTAAAATTCCCAAGATACAAAACAATCGGTGTTTTTGATCTATCTGTTAATTTCCGCCCAAAATATTCGCTGTCTACCCCATTAGGAACAATATCGACATTTAATGAAGGTATTTGAGATAGCATTGATTTCTTGTCTTCTTCAGACATCGCCACCACTCTTTGTGCTTTTTGCCAATACTTAAGTTCCCAATACTTCATTTTAAAAACATCCATATACAAAAAAGGTTTAAAAAACACCATTTTTACCTCATCTGCAAAGTGGCGATAAACTAAATATTCTATGGTTTGCTCAACCAGTAATATTGGGATATTAGTTTTGGGAATATGTGGCATAACATAAAAAGTTTCTGCATGAATCAGATCAAACTTTTCACTTTGAAGCTTTTTAGCAATAGCTATACTCTCTCCTTTTGCCCAATTTCGGATGACCAAAAAAGGATAGAAGCTAAAACCGGTGCGCAAAATATTTGTCAAAGTCCAAGGTTTTTCCGGCCTGTTAAAAACTTTAACTTCTTTGCAAAATTTTTGTAACTCCGGCACAAATTCTCTCTCATTTTTATCCTTTATCAAGCAAAACAGGGTTATTTCGTGATTGAGTTGTGATAATCTTTTTATCAAGTTGTATGACCTGGTCTGGCCTCCGGTCAAAAGAGGGTAGGGTAAATATGGTGTAAGCATTAAAACTCTCATGGTTCCGGATCCTTCGGGCTTAACGGCGCCTTAATTGTCCGCAAATCTGCAATAACATATTTGGGATCATCTACCAATACCGGAAAATGGCGCAAAACCCAATTTGTCTTATCATCCCGTACTGTAGATACAAAATGGGTTACCCCAAGGTCCGAAACTAACTCAGGCAGGGGAAGTGGCACAAATGGCAAGCCGGGTCTGTTTGTTTGATACAAAAAAGCAGTATCTCCGTTATATGGAGCAACTATTAGCGCATCCTCCGGTAATATCCTGTCGGCTAGTTGACCCACTGCTATGATGTCTGGATTATTGATCTTATAAAATTCTTTTACCTGCATCCAGCTAAAATAGAACGACAGAAGTAATAAAATGATGGCTATTAAATTTATCCAAATCCTGGGTAAAAAATCACGGCTTCCCTTTATCAGATATAAAAATCCCGAAGTAAAAAAAACTGTCACAACTGGTACAAGAATATACTGGTAATAATTATGCCTGATATTGCCGGTTGCAAAAATTGCCAGGTATAAAAACAGGGATAATATCCATACATGGAAAAAGTAGTTTCCATTTTTCGGTTTAACAAGTAGTCCTATAATAAACAGTGCCAATCCTGTAGCCCCCAGCATTTCCCTTCCTAGCCTTTCTGAAACCAACCACCACCAAAAGGCCGGCCTAAAACGAATGTTATCACTATTTAAAAGCCAACTGGAAGCGGGGATTCCTTCAGGCTGCTGTAGAATCCAAAGTCTCCAGAAAATAAAGGGCAGTATGGAAAAAACAGCAAAGAAAATGAATTTCTTGGGTACCTTTCGTATTCCAAATCTTACCAGTAAAGAATAGACTAGCGGAGGGGTAAAAAATATCGCCCAGGGTTTCATTAAAAAAGCTATAGCGGTAAACAAAATCCCCCAAATACCCCAAATTACTCTTTTCTCCCAAATCCACTTGTCAACAAAATACATCATCCCTAAAGCAAAGAATAAAAAAGTAGGCTCAGGTAAGGTAGTCCTGGAAAAAAAGATATTAAATGGCAATAGAGAATACAAAACCGCAATTAGCAAAGCAACACAAATCCCTAAATATCTTTTGCAAATTAAATATAAAAAGACAATGCTGCCAATAGAAAATAAAACAGAAACTAAACGGGAGTATTTGTCTGCGATGCCAAAGAACAGATATAAAGGCAGGGTAGCAATATTATAAATTGGAAATTCAACAAAACGGAAACGATTGGGATTTGGTATGGGATGTTCGGATATGCCTGACATATCATCAAACTTAGGATACAATGGTTTAAAGCCTTCTTTAACGAAGTTTCTGGTGACTGCTGCAGTATCTGCCTGTCTCCAGGAATGCCAATCAGCAATGGGCGAATCAATTTTGTAGGCTCTTACCAAAAAAGCTATGCTCAAAATCACCCCTAAGAAAAAATATTGATTAGAAAAAAATTTAAACGTTTTTAACATGTGGCTCCTTGAAATTGAAAGCAGCCAAATTCAACCCCAGTATCATCCAAAATAATGATGCTACCTTTGATGCTTCAAAAACATCAATGAATAAACTGTTTAATATAAAGGTGAGCATTAAAGATAAAACACCTGCTGAAAAATATTTTATATATTTTTCACTGTTTTTAAACAAAAACCATATTCTCTTTGCAATAGCAATAAGCAATAGTATAAATGCCAAAGTTCCCATCAAACCCACTTCTCCCAGTGAACGCAGTACATCATTATCTGTGGCAATACCCAAAGATGAATAACCCGTTCCCAGTATTGGATTTTTCTCAAAGGCCGCAATGGCCCTGGGCCACTCTATATTTAATCTTATGGAAAGAGATCTGTATACACCCAGTTCCGTAGTGTCCACCGGTTCACCGGGGGTGATATCTGAAGGTAAACCGGAACCGGTAGCAAAGGTGGAGGTCTCAGCAGAAGCGCTTGATGTCTTAACAGCAAGCGTTGGAATATTTAGCCTGCTTCTTATTTTCTGATCCTCCGTCTTACCCTGATAGCTCTGCCATTTTTGCAGCAAATTAACATTAACTGTTGAAATAAACCGGTCCCTCAAATTTGAAGGATAAATCAGGATCAAAGTTAAGACAATAATTAAAAGCAGTAAAAATTTCTTTTTACCGATTAAAAGCAGTGACAGTATAATTCCAAAGATTGCTGCTGCAAATGAAACTCTGGCTGATGTCATAACCAATGCAACAGAAGAGATAGCCCCCAGAATTAAAATCCAAAGCTTAATATGTTTTCTGACTGCAAAAAACAGCGGTACTATTACACAAAAAGCCATTGCCAAAAAAGCTGCAAAGTCATAATGTCCTGCAAAAGTAGCATTGACTCTGGCCTCAGGGGTCAATCTCAATATTAATCCTTTTGCAAATTCAGAATTGGTAGTAGATATAACGGGCCAATCTAAATATTGCTGTCCAAAAGCAAATATATTGGTTGAGATTAATACCAAAGAAAGCACAATTAAAATTGAAGAAAGTTGTTTTTTTGTCTTAACAACGGAGGCCACTATAGGCAAAAGCATGATAAACTCCAGCCTGCGCAGATAGTGAAATAATCCTAAATTAGGACTGACCGTATGAGTTAAAAAAATTGCGGAAAAAAGTGACAAAAGCCCGATACTCAAAAAAAGCATTATTACCTGATTAATTCTGCCGGAAAAAAATTCCTTTATATTGCCGGAAATTAACAGGTTGATTGACCAAATAGCAATTACTAAAGCTATCAACAAATCTTCCAACCTTATGGCAACAAAAGTTCCGCTAACATTAAGCAACGGAAGCTTGGGATAGAGGGGGATAAAGGCAAAAAGAAAAAGTATCGGCCAAAAAATATGTTTCATTGGTTTGTTATCACCTTCCGGCCTAATCTATATAAAAATATCATTCCTACTATTATCCCAAGCCAAACAATAAGTCTTACCCAAACCGAAGAGGGGTAAAAACGCAAAGTTACCTTGGTTTCCCACTGGCGGCCAAAGGTTACAAACTCGGAAGCCCCCCAATATTTGGGAGTGCCGTCAGAATAAAAAGGTTCAAAACCATTAATATATAGAGAATCGCGCAAAGGATACACCAGTTCCTCTAAATAGGTTGAATCCGTATGCTTTTTTATCACATTCCAGGAAAATTCCGGAGGATAGTTTATCCTCAGAGGAGGAAAAGCAGGAAAGCTTTTCTGTAAATAGTTAAGTTTGTAAAAAGGAATCACAAACTCTCTGTAGTTGTCGGAGAAATATCCGGCCACATCAGGAATCTGCCAGGTATCTCCGGCCAAATCTGATTTATCTGAATCAGGCAAAGCTTTAAAATCCGAGATCTGACTTGGCCCGGGCCAGACCATATATATTAAAAGTAGTATCGAAAAAATAATAAATATTTTTTTCATTGAAACAGTCTTGCTCTTCCTAACCTATAATGTAGATCTTTAACTTTTCTTGCACCTATCACCACTGCCGGCACCCCGCCGACTATCATATAATCCTGCACGTCTTTGGTTACCACTGCCCCGGCCGCGACCACCGCCCCCCTACCGATTTTTACCCCGGGCAGGATGATAACCCTGGGACCAATGAATACATAGTCCCCTATCTCACAAGGTGCGCTGATTGCACGGAAGTCTTCAGAGTTTATATCATGCTCACTGTTTAAGATCATTACATCCGAAGCAATATCCACATAATTCCCTATTATCAGTTTATTCCTTCCATCCAAAAAAGCGTTCTGTCCAATGATTGAACCTTTGCCGATTTTGACATTGGCCGGGTAAAAAAATTGGGTACCCATGTGGATGTGAGATCCGCCGCCTATTTTGACACCGGCTGCAAGATATATCAAATATCTTACTGTATAAAAAGGTATTAAACCTGCAACCCTGACTATTAAAAGCTCTAGATCTAAAATATAGTTAAACATTCTGTTAAGAATTTTAGTGACTGCATTAGAAAGTGTTAGTCTCCTGCCCATTCTGTCTTTAAAGGTAAGGTAGGGAAGACCGTGATTTAACTCTATCTCAATATGTTCCAAAAACAGCATACTAAAAGTATACCATCAAAGTGCCTCAAAAACCTTTAAAACCGTTCTTGCCATCTTTTCGTAGGAAAACTTTTCAGCTTGTTTAGTACCCAGCTTGGCAAGTCTCAACCTTAGCTTTTTGTCATTTGCAATTAACCTAATCGCCTGCTCCATTTGATCTTCAGAGTAAGGATCAAAAAGTAATCCTGCCTCTCCAATTACTTCAGGTAAAGAAGAAACATCGGAAGCAAGTACCGATACCCCGCAGGCCATTGCTTCCACAACCGGAATACCAAACCCTTCCCATAATGAAGGCTGGATTAAAGCTAAAGAACCGGATAAAAGAAGCTGTAACTCCTCAACCTCTACGAATCCTGTAAATATCACCCTGTCTTCAATTCCTAAAAGCTTGGGCTGTTCTAAAATATCCTTATACATCCATCCTTCCCTTCCTTCCCCTGAACTCTTACCTACTACCACCAAATTTAAACCCTCAATCTTTGCCACCACATTGATTAACCTTAGCAAATTTTTCCTTGGCTGCAGTGTCCCTATATATATAATGTAGTTATCCCCGCTCTTGTATTTCCTTTTTGCTTCTTCAACTTTGAACTTTGCCCGCTTCGCCCGCGAAGCTCGCTTCGCGAAGCGAGCGAGGCGAGAACTTTGAACTTTGAACTTATCTTCATCATACCCTGGATAAGCCACAGTTATTTTGCTTTCATCTATTCCATATTGCTCTATTATATCCTGCTTGGAGAAGTTGGAAATGGTAATAATACGGTCTGCCGTTTTTATAGAAAGTTTTGTCCAGTTTCTCAACTTCCAAAGGTCATCTTTTATAAACATCTCCGGAAAATGTAAAAAAGATAAATCAAATATTGTCACAACCTTTTTAACTTTGGAAGGAGCAAATCTTGGCAGATAATGTGTGGGAGAAAAAAATAAATCGGGTTTTGTTTTACTGGTATATAAATAAAGAGGGAGGGCAATTTGCGTCCAAAGCCTTTTGGGTTTTAAGACTTTATATTTAAAGCCGGTTCTTGCCTCAGGCAAATCCTCCAGCGGGGGAGAGGGCAATAAAATTGTATATTCATTTACCCTGTCTATTTGCTCTAAATTTTTTAAAAGTTCAAAGGCTACTTGGGACGAACCAAGTCTTTGTTTGACATTTGCCTCGTATCCATCTATGGCAATTTTCATACCATATTATTTTACTCTATTTGCCAATCTAAAAATTAGATTAATTAATTTTATGGCGCCAAAACTACTGATTATTGTAAGGGGCAGATACATATTTATTGCTTTTAAAACATTGGGCGGCTGAAAATCTAAAGCCGGTATGAGAGGCGCAGCAAGCAGCCAGATTAAGATTGCCTCCCAACCCTTTGGTGATTTAATTATTATCCACAATCCTACCCCCGCAAACAAAGCGTCAAATAAATACAAAAAGCTGCCGTTTGTAAAAAGAAAATCTCCCCTAAAATAATCAAGGTAATGGCTTAAATAAGAAAGGGAGTAATTGACAACCTTATTATGCATGAGCAAAACTTCTAAATTATCATAGTTTAACCCGTGCTCTCTTCTTTGCTCATCAGTTAACCAAATCGGGACAGGATTTCCCCCAATGCCAAACTCGGCAGGCGTAATATACTCATTTGTCAATTCTCTGATATTCAAATTTATAAACATCAGTACTCTAATAATTACGATTACAATTAAAGCAATTAATATTTTTTTGCTCATATAGTTTCTATTATTTTAAATAAAGGAAAACCGTTTAAATCTTTAATCTCCCTTACTAATTTGTAAGAAGAATAATACTTTGACTGCTGATCCAATTTGTATACCGGCATTATATACAAAACGCCGTGTATGGGCTTTCTGATTGACCAATCAATATCTGAGAATTCAATATTATCCAATCTTGAAACCAAACCCATATCTTTACCTTTTTTATTTGGTACAAAAACATCTTTTACTATCCTTTGATATTTTTCGGGGTCATACTTTTGATAAAAAAGGAAGAAGATATAGGGATGCTCGTAGCTTTGTTGTACTAAAATTTGCGGATACTGAGACTGAAAAATATTAACTTTTTCTACAATCTGTTTATAGCCGTATTGCCAGGCGTCATTCTTTTTCGGCCCATGCACAAAATATTGGTCTAAAAAATATAGATAATTCAGAGAATAGAAAAATATTAAGGTGAAAGGTAGGACATTTGTAAATCTTTTTTTAAAACCTTCCAAAAGTTTATCTATTCCTATTGCCATCAATATAATTATCGGCATAAAAACAGGCAGTATTCTTTCAAAATTTACTTTTTCAATAGTCAGGGCAGAAGGCAGCGATAAAAGCAGTAATCCTAAGAAAACAAACAATTTTTGAGGCTTTGTTCCCACTCTTACAAGAGTAATAATTCCAACTATCAAAGGTACTATGTCTAAAAACAAAAAGGGGCCGGTATTTGGGGCGGTATGTTGAGGATTAATGTCACCGCTAAGAAAAAGTGAGCTTGGGGCATAAAAAGAAAACCATCTGTTTAATATTGACTGAAAAAGAGGATAGCCGCTTTGATATGAAAATATGCTAAGAGTCGTTAGTCTGGTGATTTGACCCATCAAAATAGTTAGTAGTATTGGAATAACAAACACCAAGCCTGTCAAAACGGATAATAAAATTAGTTTAGTGTTTATTTTTCGTAGTTGATTAAAAAAAGAAGCAGATAAAATCATTACAAAGATAGGAGTTGAAAGTTTTGCCGTATGGGAGGTTAACAAAGTCAAGCCAAAAAATAATGCGGATAGTATAAGTAAGCTGCCTTTCCCGTAAATTGCTTTTAGGAAAAAATAAATTCCCGCCAGAGTCAAAGTCAAAGATACGTTTACTTCCCATGCTCCCCTGGAAAAAGCTACATTAACCGGGGAAATTGCAAAAATAAAAGCGGATATTAAAGCTAATCTAATATTGGCAAAGAGCAAATTCACGATTTCATATATCAACCAAACCGATATGATCCCTGCCAGCGCTGAGGGTATTCTTACAGCAACTTCATTTAACCCTAAGATAGAAATAAACGGGACTGCCAGATATACATAAAGACCCATCTTGAAGTCGCCAAATGATTGAAAAACAATGGGAAGGAATTGCCCGTGTTCATCTTTACCTGTTTGTAATATTGAGTAAGCGTTATAGCCTAATGCGGCTTCATCATTTCTTAAATGAGGAGGTATATTCTGTAAATTCCATAACCTTAAACCTGAAGCAACAAGTAAAATAGCAAACAGTATTTTATATTGTGTTAAGAATTTAGGTTTTGTCACTTGAGTTTACTAAAGTGCGGTAGATTTGGGCTGTTTGCTGGGCCGCTTTTTCCCAAGAAAATCTTTTTACATTCTCAAGTCCCCTTTTTATTAACTTTTCCCTAACTTCCCTAACCTCACTAATTCCTCTAATTATATCCTCAGTGGAGTAAGGATCTACCAATATAGCTCCTTTTCCGGCTACTTCGGGCATAGCTGAAACATTAGAAGTAACCACAGGACATCCGCAAGCTTGAGCATCCAGTATCGGCAGACCAAACCCTTCATAAAGCGAAGGGTAGAGCAGGAGTTGGGCAGAGTTATAAAGCAGTTCCAGTTCACTGATGCTTAACCAGGAAAGTGTATGGCCTGCAATTACCAAAGGATAATCTCTACACGCTTCTTTTATCCTGGCCAAATTCCTTCTCTCTCCTATTCCCCCAATCGCCAAAATAAATTTATCAGGTAATTTATATTTCTCTTTAAATCCCTTTATCTTCTCCGGGAGTTGGGGTTTAAAGTCTGCTGTAGGCGCCTCATAAACTACAGTAATTTTACTCTCGGGAATTTGAGAAACCTCCAGCAAATCTCTTTTGGTAGACTCAGAAACTGCAATTACGCAGTCTATTTCCTTTTCTACCAGCCTTAATCTTCTCTTATGGACAGATACTATTTTAGGATGCGACCAGGCAGGATATTTTAAAGGGACTACATCATGGTAAGTAGTCACTTTCTTAGCCTTGGTTGGAGGTTGAATCCAATCAGAGCTATGAAAAATATCAATCTGACCGATAAATTTTTCAATACTAATGCTTCTTAATCTGTTAAAAAGTATTTCAAAAATTGAGGGTGGGAATCTAAAAGATTTAACATTTTCTAAGCTACCTTTGTAGAACTGCCTTAAGGATGAATAAAAATAAACCATCTCTAAATCGGAAACCTCACTCAGCTTAGCAGCCAGATTTTGGGTATAAGTGGCAACTCCTCCCTGGTGGGCCAATTGTGATATATCCATGCCAACAGTAATTTTACCGGTCATTTTTTCCTTAGAATTTCTGTGTCCCCAACACCATCTATTTTCTCATAATTTTTGCTAATATACCGGTCAATCTCTTTGGTAAAATCAGTCAACTTATTTCTCTCAATTTGTACTGTCCGGTTAGAAACTATAATTTCAGGCCTGTCTTTTTCAATACCGGCTAAAATCCGCTCCTTGGCAACTTGTAGAAACCAGGGGAATTGAAAGACGAAAATATCTCCTGCAGGCAAAGTACCAGACATCTGATAAAGATGCGGTGTAGCTCCATATACAAATATTTTTTCCGATGGCCGGGTATAACCTTTAATCTTTTCCGCCAAGTTTTTGGTGTCAGGATCAAAAGAGATTACCCGATCCCCCAAATGGCCTTTATAAAAAATAACCAGCCACCAGATCAGGATCAAACTGTACAAACTTATTATCCCTGCTCTTCCTAACCCCCCTAACCACCCTAATACATAAACTGTAGCCAGCAAAGCAAAAGGCAAAGCAGGCTGAAAATGCACAAAATCAAACCTGGTGAAAAGGCCAATCAGGGTTCCGATCAAAAAAATCAGCAAGATTTGCGCCTCTTTTGATTTAATTTTTCTAACAATTAAAAAAGGTAAGCCAAACACTAAAAAAACCCTGGAAAAATGAGCCAAAGTCGGTCCTGTTCCTCTCCCGAATTGTGCATATGTTGTTAAATTAAAAACAACAGTCCAGTACCAAAAATCCCTCAAAACCCCAATAGCCCAAAAATAGGCAATCACAAGAATAATTGGAACCAGGAGACCTGTTAAATATTCCAAAACATTTTTAAATCTCTTTTCTTTCCAAAAAATATAAAGTAAAATTAAAACTGATAAAGGAATTAACACCTGTTTAAAAACAATACTTATGCCAAGTAATAATCCGGTTAAAAAAAACTTTCTTTTAATAAAAACATAAAAACACGGTAATAATATTAGCGGTAAAAATGAATCAATCCACAAAATCCAACCCTCAAAAAAAGGCTGCCAAACTAGAAAAAGAATATTTACTAAAAGAGCTTTATATCGGTTTTTAAAAACATGATTTGATATTAAAAACAAAAGCAGATGAGTAATTACAACTATACTTATTAACCAACCTCTTGCAATAGTCTCATTTGTCATTCCCAAATTATCGAAATTGACCGGTAAAAACATAAGTCCCGGAAAGTGCTGATCCAAAATTTGTGCATAGGGCTTAAGACCATGGTTAGTTAAATACGGATAGATAAATAATTCCGGGTATGGAAAAAATATTATCTTTGTTAATACAAAAGAGTGAATAATAATTATAAGAAACAAAAGAATCTTTGCCATTGTTATTCCCTGATATAGTGATAAACAAACCCTACTCCATTAAAGTTTTTAATATCCTTCTCTTTATATCCCAGTTCAGTTAATTTTTTAGCTACTAATCTGTTTGGATCGCTAATTTGCACTAAATAATCAACTAAATACGTTTCATTTATATCTTTTAATAAATCTCCTAAATTTGAAACTGAACTTTCATCTTTTGCAGGGAAATCTTTCAACGCTCCTTTAACATACAGAGTCCCTTGGGCATAATACTCAAAAGCAGGGAACGTCCCGGAGCTTTCAAGTAGAATAATTTCCGGCTTGATATCTTTAAAAAAAGCCACCAATCCTTTCCAATCTTCCCTTTGATTAAAAGGAATTAATAAATAAAGTAAGGAACAAAAAAGTTCTACTAAAATAACAGTCATTAAAAGTCCATTCCTCAATCTTTTTTTAAAAGATAAAGTACCAACTGCTAGCAAGATCAAAAATCCGGGGACAATATAAAGTACTCTAAAATAACTGAAAATCGGAATTACCAGAGAAATAATAGTCGCAATCAAAAGAGGAACAATTATCCAGGATAATAGTAATTTTTTAGGAATACCTTCCAACTTTTTGATGCCGCTCCATAGTATGTATGCAAACAAACTGCCAACCGGCAGGAGCAGGACTGCATATATAAGTTTATTGGCTAAACTAATTCTGCCAATAATAATCTTTATAAAAGTTAAGGGTAACGTCTTAAAGTCAAATCCTCCGATGACAAATTTCCAAGTTGGTAAATTTGCGAAAGCAGTTGCACCAATATCCAGTTGTTTTAAAAATATAGGCCACCAAAAAAAATTTAAAATGACCGCGGCAGTTAACCCGATGGCCCATTTTTTGACAATTTCTTTTCTTTTTAAGAACAGCAGAAAGACTAATTGGGCTGGAAAAATAAAATAGGCAATATAATCCGACAAAAGAATAAAAAAATTACTGAAAACGAGTAATATTGTATTTACTTTTTCTCCTTGAATTACTCTGATCAGTAAATAAAGATTAACTGTTACTGCTAAAGCAGCCAAGGCATACATTCTTGCTTCCTGACTATAATAAATATGCAAAGGATTGATACTAAGAAGTAATGCCGCCAGCAAACCTATCTTTGGGGAAACCAATTTTCTACCTATAAGATAAGTCATATATATCGTTATTGTTCCAAATATTACTGAGGGAATTCTTAGGGCAGTTTCAGAATAACCGAATAGTTTCCCCCAGACCCACAAAATTGCAAACCAGCCGGGGGGGTGAAAATCAGCAACTGCATACTGGGTCAGCATCCCCAAAAAAGAAAAGCTCCTGGCGGCCATGATATTAATGCCTTCATCAAACCATAAGCTTTGGTTTAAGCTGATCAATCTAAGCAACAATCCTACTCCCAAAATACCCCATATCATTTTTCTTTCTCCAATTCCCAAAGTTTAACCATTACTTCCATCTGATAAATCATCATTAGAATTGTTAGCGCAAATCCGTAAAACCCATCAAGAAATCCTGCGTGCCGAATAAACCTTATCAAAAATTCTCTGAGAGGCTTCCAAAAAAATAACAGTATAGAAAATTTAATTCCATTATCATAAAAATTCTTGGCTTCAATTGTAGAATATCTGTTTTGTCTGTCCGTAAATTCTCTTATGGACTCATAGCCATAGTGGATCAGCGCAAGATCGGCTTTAGCTTTTAAGTCCAAAACACTCCCTGAAACTTCAGGATATCTGTGAATTTCCTCCCTCCATTTAACGTGTCCGTTTTTAAAAAAGCGTACGTGTTTATCCGGCCAAAAGTTTGTGTGGGCTATCCAATGACCAAAGAAAACATTTTTTCTGGGAATATTAACTGCTTGGTACTTATCTTCCAAAACTATCTCCTTTAACCGTTCCTTAAGTTCATCACTAACAACTTCATCCGGGTCCAGCACTAAAATCCACTCCCCTTGTGCTTTTGAAACAGCCTCATTTCTCACTTGCTCAACATAGGGAACAAAACAATGGTTGAAAACTGAAACGCCGAATTGTTTGCAAACAGCAATACTTTGATCTTCGGAGCCAAGATCCAAAACTATTATCTCACCGGCAAAATTATCAAGGCTCTTTAAACATCTTTTAAGTTTTTCCGCTTCATTAAAATTTACCAGTACCGCAGATATCATCTTTTATCCTTTTATCATATCTAACATCAATTTCTCATAATTTTTTGTGATCTTTTCCCAGGAAAACTTTTCCGCTTGAGTCTTGACTTTTCCTGACCAGTCAATTTTTAAAGCTTTCTCTAGAGTTTGCGCGTATGCGGCAGGATTTTCTACATCTGTAAATAGTCCGGCCTCTCCCACAATTTCCCTCCGGGAGCTGTCATCCGGCGCCACCACTCCCAAACCGGATGCCAATGCTTCCAAATAGACAATACCAAAAGCCTCCCTATCCCAGGAAGGTAGGCTAAATAAATCACAGGCTCTGTAAACTTTCGGCATATCTTCATAATCAAACTCAGCAATTTTAAACCTCATCCCCAATAATTCTTTCCCTAATTGCTCCAGCTTTTTCTGTTCCGGTCCCTTTCCTACAATTAAAACTGATCCATCCCTAATTTCCCTTACAGCCCTAATCACCCTCTCATGACGCTTATACCAAACTAAAGCTCCGACTGATAAAAATATTGGCCTTGGCAAACCTATATTGATCTTTTGGCCTGTTGGTGTGAATTTATTTAGATCCACACCATTATTTATCTTAACAACCCGGCTATTCCAAGCCCATCTTTTAACCCATTCTGCCATATAATCTGTTACTGCTACAAATACATCCGGTTGAACCACCGCCGTATTCCAAATTGCTATCCTGCCTATTCCGGCCTCGCCAACTATGATTAATTTGTATCGGCCAACAATCCGCCCGACTGAAGCTTTCAAACTTTGGAGCCCGCCATTTAAAGATACAACAATGTCGTATTTGCCATCTAATATTTTTGTTAACGAATCTGATTCTCTGCCTTTAAAAATATCAACCTTATATTTTTCCTTCAGCCTGCTGGACAGCTCATAAACAAAACTCTCCGCCCCCCTTTGCAGGCTGTCTTGATATCTGCTCAAAAAAAGTATTTTCATCTGTTTTTAATTATATACGCTCTGTATCCGCCCTCTTTAATAGATATATTGCCCGACAAATCCTCTTTCAAAGGAATTCTATCCTCCGACAGTATTACCGTATATTTTGGTGGCTCTTTACTGATTTCCTCAGGATATAACCACCCCAGATTTTTATCTGTATAACTTTGTGCGGGTACTCTACCATAAACTTTAAACAGATATCTCCATCCCTCATAATCATGACAAATCCCCCTGCCTTCAATTGAAAAAGAATTCTCACCTAAGATATTCATAACTTTTTTTATTAGTATTTTTTTTGGTCCTAAACCAAATTCATCAGAGGTATGTAATACTGTATTAATACCTATGGCGCTTACTAATATTACCAGAGCTAGTGCAACTAATTGATAGTTTTTTTTAAATGAGCTAATTAAAATTCCAGGAACAAAAGTAAACAACATTAAAAATCCTAAACTATAGTATTCATAAGATCCGCCTTGATAAATGATAAAGAAACAAGCTGCAATTAGTAAAAATATTGCCAATAATTTTTTGGAGGAGTTTCTATCTCTAAGACTTTTCAACAAAAAATATAAAAACATAATAAGGGAGACTAAAGATAGCCATATTGAAGCATATGTTCTGTTAGTATATCTATTTATGATTTCATAACCATTTGATAAAGATAAAGAACTACAACCAAAGTTTATCTCATCAGCATTTGGACTACCTGATTTTAAATACCAGAATCTCCCCATACTATCGAAAAGGGTCGCAAGCTTAGCGACCGGGTTAAAAGATATTTTTGACTGATTGTCTTGCCCTGAAAGCCTAGTAAAAACTTTCAAATTACTGAAATTGTGGTTGAAATCAAAAACGATAAGTGGCCAATAAAATAGTAAAAATATAACCGAGCATAATAGTAACAACTTGATATCTTTCCAGTATTTACCTTTTAGAAAATACCAAACCCCAATTAAAAGAAGAGGAATCGGAGGTAAATGAGTTTCAAATATAGCGCCTGCTAATCCCGCATAAAGCAACCACCACCATTTTGAACTTCTTATTAAGATTAAAGTTAAAAATAACAATAAAATTATTAAATTGGAAAACATTGTATTCCAGTATTTTTGATCATAGAAAACAAATAGCGGTAAAGTGGCGTAAAGTAATGAAGTCACTACTCCTGTTGTTAAATTGAAAACATTTTTCCCAACAAAAAAAATAACAAATGTAGTTATTACCCCAATAAAAGCGGCAAAGTAAGCAGTTATCATCTGATCACCTTTTGATAAAGCCAGAAGAATTGCCGTAAAATAGGTAAAATAAGGCCCTAAATAGAATGCTACGGCAGCAGCAGGTAACCCAATCCATATCGGATGCGGGTCTTTGACTAATGTCCAGGAATAAGTTGCCTGATATTCTTCATCAATGGTAAAAACATAAATATCATCTAATCTATAAAACCTGAGTAGAACCGAGAGGCCAACAATAAGAACTAGCAAAAAAAATGTATTATATTTCTTTAAGATTTTTATGTTCACTTATTTTTTCTGATATATGCTCTATAGCCTCCTTCCTGAATAGATTGTAGATAAGAAAGATCTTCTTTAAGAGGAATTCTGTCTTCAGATAAAATTACATTTATTTTTGGTGGCTCTTTACTGATTTCCTCAGGATATAACCACCCCAGATTTTTATCTGTATAACTTTGTGCGGGTACTCTACCATAAACTTTAAACAGATATCTCCATCCCTCATAATCATGACAAATCCCCCTGCCTTCAATGGAAAAAGGCTCATTTCCCACAATATCCATTACCTTACTAATTAAGATTTTTTTGGGCCCTAAACTAAATTCATCAGAAGTATTAATAACAGTTTTAATCCCCAGCAAAACTACAAGTAAAATTAAACCGATCAATAACCCTTTATATTTTTTTGTTGCCTGACTTATTAAAATTGCCGGTACAAACGTAAACAAAACCCAAAATTGAAGAGTATAATATTCCGAAGATCCCCCGGGGAAGATTAAAAAAGCTACAACGGAAACTATTAAGAGTAAGGCCAGTAATTTATACTGCCATAACTTAGTTTTAAACGCTCTCCAAATAAAATAGAGAAGTAAAATTACAGTTAATAAAGATAGTACTAGGGGGGCATAGCTCCTCTTGGCATATTGATCAATAGTCTTTAGCTCTGATTTAACCGACAATGATGTACAACTAATATTAATCTCATCTGCATTAGGATTACCCTCTTTTAGATACCAAAATCTGCCCATGCTGTCAAATAAAGATCTGAATTTAGCAGCAGGGTCAAATGTAATTTTTGACTGACCAAACCTCTCACCTATACGAGTAAACAAAGTTAGATTAGAAAAATTATGATTGTAATCAAACACTGCCAACGGCCAATAAAAAAGAGCAAAAACAAAAAAGCCAACCAGTACCAATTTAAAATTTTTCCAATATCCGCCTTTGATAAAATTCCAAAACCCTACCATCATCAATGGCGCCGGCTCCAAATGCGTCTCAAATATTACTCCCAAAAGCGCAGCAAAACCCACCCAAAACCAGACTGATTTTTTTACTAAATACAAAGTTAAAAATAGTAACAAAGCGATCATTGGAGTAAACATGGTATTCCAGTATTTTTGGTCAAAGAACACCAGTACGGGTACTGTTGCATAAAGAATTGAACTGACAACTGCTGTTGTTAAGTTAAAAATCTTCCAGCCAATGATAAATACTAAAGCTGTTGTTAAACTGCCTAAAAAGGCGGCAAAATAGGCAGTTATCATCGGATCACCATTGGAAAGTTTTAGAAGTAAGGCTGTAAAATATGTAAAGTAGGGACCTAAATAAAAATCCAAAAATGATGAACTGACTCCAATCCAAATAGGATGAGGATCTAAAACTTGCGTCCAGGCATAAGTTGCCTGATACTCCTCGTCAAAATTAAATACATATATATCGGCAAGCCGGTGAAATCTCAAGTAAACAGAAAGACCGGTAACAAAAATTAACAACATATAAACTCGATATTTCTTTATGAGAGTTATCATGTTTATTCCACTCATGTTACGCAGTGTCATTCCCGCGGAGGCGGGAATCCACGTTTTTTATTTATATAGATTCCCATTTTCATGGGAATGACAAGGAAGAATGCATAACATGAGTTATTTCAGTTAAAATCTATATTTAAAAATAGCCCAAATAGCCCAAATTCCATCTATAAAACCGATCTTTTTACCCTCCCCGTAAGTCCTTGGTTTAACTTTAATAGGTACTTCAAAAATATCATATCCCAATTTTAAGGCTTTAATTGTGATCTCCGGCTCCATTTCGAATCCACTTGACTCAAGATTAATTCTATCCAAAACTTCTTTGCTGAACAGTTTATAGCATGTTTCCATATCGGTTAAATTTGACCCGTATAAAAAATTAACAAGGAATGTTAATAAGCGGTTAGCGATAAGATGAAGGGGTAAAACAGTTTTACTTGAGCCCCAAAGCTTCAAAGGGTAATCAACAAGCCTTGAACCAAAAACCACCTTAGTTTTATTTTGAAGTATTGGGTCCAGTAACTTAACATAATCTTTTGGATCGTATTCCAAATCCGCATCCTGAATAATGATAAGATCGCCGGTAGCATTCTTTAAACCCGTTTTTACTGCTTTCCCTTTACCTTTATTTTTTTCATGTCTTATAATTTTAAATTTTAAATTGTCAATTTTAAATTCCGATAAAACTTTGGGAGTTTTATCGGTAGATCCGTCATCCACTACAATAATTTCCTTTTTAACTTTTTTAGGAAGCTTGATTAGGGCAACTTTTTCTAAAATATGTCCAATGGTTTTCTCTTCATTAAAAACAGGAATGATAATAGATAAAATCATGTTGCCCTTTTTGCTACTACCAAAATTGATGTGCCGAAAGGCGGCTTAAAAATATCCTCAAAAGGTAAGATAAAAGGAGCGATAAAATTAAATATTCTTATTTTCTTTTCATCAACTATTTTTTCCGAGAAAAATTTTGAGGATATTAACCAACCTAACGCTCCCAAAATATTTAGCATCCTCTCTTCTTCAATTTTAAATCCTGTCTGCTCAAGCAGTTTAATTAATTCTTTTTTTTCATATCTTCTGAAATGGCCTATTGATTTGTCAATTTCGCCAAAGAGGAATTGGTGGGCAGGCGCCAAAAGAATCAAATAACCTCCCTCCTTTAAAAGGGAATACATACTCTTAAGACTCTTTTTATCATCTTTTATGTGTTCTAAAACATTTATACAAACAACGGTGTCAAAATTTTTATTGAAAAAAAATGATCCGCTCTCAATATCCCCTAAATTAACCTCTGCTTTCTTTCCCAAAAGCGTCTGTGTTTGACTAATATGTTCTTTATCTATATCAATTGCAAATACTTTGCCAAAACGGGTTAATTCTTCGGTAAAATTGCCTATTCCGCAACCAACCTCCAAAATATCTCCCTTTAAGTAACGGTCAAATTTTTTGAGGGTCCAGCGGTTATACCATACAGCCTGACTCATTGATTCTAAAGTTTTGGCCCCCGGTTTAGTGCTCAAATTAATCTCCTTTTCAATTTTCGGAGCGGGGTAAGCAGTTGAGCTCTCGCTTTTTCCAATCCCTCGATCTTTAGCCAAGGTGAAGGAATAAAGCTTGGGTATGTTTGATAAAAAACTTCGGGAAATTTGAATTTATCTTCTACCCTTTTTCCCAATTCATACTTAAATTTTTCATATCTTCTCTTAGAGGAAGATCTTTTCAAATGGGTAACATGCAAAAATGGCGCATTAAGGAAAATTATTTTTTTTCTTTCCTGTAGAAAGTGGTTGTCTTCATCCAAAAAACCCTCTTTTCCATAAGGCAAATCAACATGAAGACAGGGAATAGCTTTGCTGAAAGCTTTTAAACTAAGATGCCCCGTTTTTCCTAAAATTTTATATCTTCCCGCTGCCTGCTCTTGTAAATGGTAAATGTCACCAACCGGTACAACCATCGGTACGACAATTCCTTCGATATTTCCTTCGTGAATTCTTGAAATTACCTTTTCAATTGAATCTCTCCACCAAATTTCATCCCCATCCAAAATCAGTATCCAATCACAATCAGACTCTTCAAGCATAGCCTGACGCATTTTGGTAAACTCGTATTTATCAACTGACCCTACTTCCCTAAAATCCACTTTATCTCCCCAAATCTCCCTGATTTCCCTAATTATATCTATTGTCTTATCTGTTGACCCTGTGTCCCAAACCAAAACCTTATCCGCATAATCTATAACACTCATGACAGCAAACCAAATAAAATTTTCTTCATTATGTACAATGCAGTTTGCCCAAATTTTCATGTTATTTTCTCTTTAATTTCAAAATCAACCATCCTAATGGGTACAAGAAATTAAAAACCGTGCCCGCAAGAACCGCCAGCGCTGCTCCTGTTATTCCGAAACTTAAGATTAATAAGTAACCGAAAGTGCCTATTATTAAAAGATGGCCCACTGATACCCAGATGAAAACATCCGGCCTGCCAAAATAAAAGATAATACTATGATGTACAGGTATGGAAAAGAGGAAAATTAAATTTGCCAGGAATAAAAAAATAAAAGGATTAACTGCCTCAGAGTAGACTGAACCAAGGAGTACCGGTAAAAGAAAGACTGAAGCAGGAATTGTTAGAATCCCCAAAACACAAAGTCCCAAAACAAGAATCTGAAATTTTTTAAAAAAAGCTAGCATCTGATTATTGTTTGTAAATGAGGCAAATTTAGGCGAGGAAACAAGACCTAATGCTGAAACCAACTGAGGCATAATTTGAACCAGCTGGTTAGCAGCCCCATATATTCCAACTTCCCTGCTGGAAAGTAAAGCAGCATTCAAATATGTATCCAGCCTTGCTGAAAAAGCAGCAATCATGGTAAAAATAGCCACAGAAATATTGTATTTGAAAAGAGACTTCGACAAGGAAAATTCCCCTTTAGTTTGCATGAACTGCCTGGTAGGAATAAGCAATAAGGCTACGAAAAAGCCAAAAAAGGGCAAAGCTATGTAAGTTAGCAGACTGCTTTCTATATTGAGCGAACTTAAATACCCCAGTATTAGTATTACAACCAGCCTGAGGGCATTGGTAAAAATATTAATCAGACTCCATAGAAAATATTTCTGGAATGCTTGCAGCGCGGAAGTGGCAAAAGTAAACAGCAAGGCTCCTCCTATACCAAAGGACACCAGCCTAAGTGGTAAAAGCAACGATTCTTTCTGGAAAACTTGAACTGCCAAAAAAGGAGCCAATAAATAAACTGTCAGAAAAGCCGCTACCCAGGCCACCAACTTAATTTCTAAACTCAATTTCAAAAACCTATACGCTTTTTCCCTATCTTTTGAAATGTGGGAAGATACAAAACGGATTAAGCCCGTATTTGTGCCAATATCAGCAATATCAGCAACTAAAACCAGGGTGGTTAATGAAATGGTGAGTAATCCAAAATCAGCTGGTCCTAAAAATCTTGCCAACACTATATAAAACAATGCCCCCAATGCTCCGTTGATTAATGTCCCGACAATAGTTATCTGTGACTGTTTAAATGTAGTTGTTGAAAAGATTGACCCAAACATATAACCATTATATAAGAAGTAAGATAACTAAAACAGCTAATGTTAATCCTGAAACGATCAGGCCGGGATAAACATATTTTTGAGGCTCAAATTCAATCAGATATTCCCCATCACCAGTTATTCTAAATCCATTCAATAAACTATACACCGGCAGGGGAGACTGACCATTCATCTTCCAAAAACCATCATAATTTTGAGAAAATACTAAAAATGCGGTTTGCGTTAAATGGTTAACATTAACTTTGTATTTCGTAGGATTTATTTGCTGATAGGTAACTGCTGGGTTGTTATCACTTTGTGTAAATATTTCATCAAAATTTACAATCCGTCCCGTAAGCTGCTGTGTTCTATTCTGGTAAGAAACCCACTCGTCCTTGTCTAAAACAACCAATACATTAACCACATTGATATCACCAAAAGATTCTATCTCCAGTTCTGCTCCATCTTGGTTAAGCTGCCCCACTTCAAACCAATGGACATTAGTGCCAGTTTGGACTTGAGTGGAAACTTCCCCTATTTTTTGATCGTTTTGGTAAAACTTTAATAAACCGCTTCGGGAACTCTCCATCGCTCTTGCCAAAAGTATAGTGTCTTTTTTTAACTTTTCACTTTTAACTTTTAACTTTAAACTTCCCTCTCCGATTGCCCACCCGCCACCTAAGCCAAAATCTTGGTTATCAATCCCGTATTTTGTTTTGAGGAAATAACGCCAGGCTATTAAATCCTTCCCTTCTCTTTTCCACCATCCCGACACTTTGTCCGGGTCAAACATAAGTTGCCTGGCTGGAAAAATTAAATCTTCAGCCTTAATAAATGAAGCGGCAAGATCTGTTAAACTCTTTCCGTTCAGAATTATTTTTGCCTCCGGCAGTTCATCAAGCCTTTTTCCCAATCCCGCATACTCTTCAGCAAAAATTAAGCCATTTTTGGCAAGCTTCAACTCTACACTTTTAGTTGCCTCATTATAGATACTATCTGATCCAATTACCCACCAAATATTTGGTACAATAAAAAACCTATCCTGATGTTGTTCAGTTTTTAAAATGGGTACCGGAGAATTTTCTATATTGGAAAGCCAAGGTCTTTTTGATAACTGATCTAAAAAAGTGTAGTAGTATTTAATATTATCCGGATTCAAATTATCACGTTTTTGATCAAGATAAGGATATGCAATATAACCAATCCCTGCAACATCGAATATTTCACCCATGAAAGGCGCTTCCCTCAAAAAATTGAACATTTCATATGTTCCTTTTGTACCAATAGCAAAGGGTCTTCGTTGTACCAAACGCGCAGCTTCTACTCTGGGATGAATTTTGCTGGAATAACCTAATGAAGGAAATGAAGGTATCCAGAATACCCGGCTAAAATTTTTGTCTTTTTCTATAAATTGACTAAGTCCTGCAAACTCCTGTTGAAATGAAGGCTCGGAAAATGTACCGGTCATTTGTCCAAACCAAACTGGCCTTACTAAGAATATAAAATAGCTGGATAATAATATTAAGAAAAATATTTTTAGCTTTGGAAATTTTATCGTCTTCTTAAGAATCTCATCTGTAGTTATTCCCAGTAAAACGCTGTACGCTAGGGCTTCTACGAAGAAAAACTTAGTTGAATCACGGAATAATGAAAAACCAGGGATATGCGAAAAAAGCCAGGGATAAGTTACTGATAAAGGCTCCGATGATCCTTTAGTTAAGAATATGGAAAATATAGAGACTAATAACCAGAATCCGACTACGGGGTTTTTAGGGCGCAAAATAGGCGCCAAAAATACGAGTATCGGAATAAAAATAAATTCAGGACGAAGAGTTGTGATATTACCGAAGATATTTTTAAACCAGTGAGGTGCAAGTAACAATATACTATGACCTAAGTTTATAAGGTTTAAAAAAGAAGTTTGAGTAAAAAAAACATAAGTACCGGAGGAAATGGGTGCTTTAAATAAAGGTAATAACCAATAAGCATTTAATCCCGTCACTATTATACCAATAATTACCCCGCTGCTTATCCAGCCAAAAAACAAAGAGGTTCTTTTTTTAGGATCAAATAACAATTGATAAAAAAACAGTGCCAAGCTAAGCAACAATAAAACATAAATAAATCTAAAATCAAAAAAACCTAAAATTGAAACTGCTAAACCGGCAAGGATTTTTTTATTAAATCCTCCCTTAATAGATTTTTCTACTGCCAGGAAGGCTATAGGAAACCAGGCATAGGCAAGCGCTATAGATAATTGTCCGCCATCAATAAGTAATAAAACATAAGTCGTTGTTAAGTAAAAGAAAGATGCAACAAATTTTGCAGCATTAGTTAGATAAATACTTTCAAGAAATTTCCAAATTCCAACACACCCTATAAGTAAAAACGGTATAAAAAGAAAAGCTGTTTCCACCACATTGAAACCTAAACCAACATTCGCCAGCATACCCGATATAAATGAGGTTGGCCAAGACCAAAGAAAGAATGTCGAATACTCTCCTAAACCTTCTGCTCCACTCTCCGACCAAACAAAGGGAAAATTCATAGACGATTTAAGTAAAGATTCCGAAATTATCGGAAAATCATTTGCTACTTTTGGACCGGGTAAAAACCAATTCCAAAAAACTATTGATAAAACAACAATCAGAAGTAATATTGATCTTTTGCTATTCATCGCCCCTTTATTTCCCATAAATATTTGATTATCCCCAGCAAAAATATATAAAAAACTAAAATTAACAGACGTTGCGCAAATCCCTGGTGGTTAGCAGCAATAACTATACCTGCCAAAAGAAGAACAAATAACCCCAAGATAAAAAGAAACCTGGTAGACAATCTCATCCAATAGATTATATCTTAATTATGATAATATAATCGTTATTCTGATATTTTTATTTATTGTATCTTTCTATACAATCATCTCCATCTCTCTATTACCATTCGAACCGCGCATATGGCCGGATGAGGCATATTTAGCAGATATTGCCGGCAACATTCTAAAAAGTGGCGCATGGGGCACCAACCTTTGGGATAATTTAATATTCGGCGCAAAAAATCACGTATATTGGTATCCTCCTTTTTATCTTGTAAGTTTAGCAGGATTTTTTAAAACTTTTGGGATATCTATTTTTAACCAACGAATCTTTTCAGTCCTTATCGGAGGGGTTTTCTTATTTGTTTACTATTTATTGGGCAAATCAATAACTACAAGTTATAAACCTTTAATTGGTAATTTTATAGTCTTCTCATCAATGATATTGTTAATTTTAGATCCAATCTTTCAAAAAGGAGTAAGGATTGGCAGATCAGAAATTCTTGTTTTATTTTTTATTACTTTAGGACTATATCTTTTCAGGAGTGCGTTAAATAAAGCAAATCCCAAAAAAAAATTTATTTATTTTCTAACAGGCCTATCAATCGGATTTGCGGGTATTACTCATTTAATTGCCGGTATATTTTTTATTGCAATTTTGACGACTGCTATAATTCAGAAAAGATCAGAAATATTCACTAAACCGAATATATATTTATACTTAGGCTTTGTTACTCCGCTAATACTGTGGATAATAAGTATTTCCCCGGATTATTACCCGTTTTTAAAACAGTTATCTCTGCAAAGACATTATCACAAGTTAGTCATTTCTCATATCGAGGCTGTTTACAAGTATGGATCAATTAATGAACAGATAACATATGCAATATATATTACCCTTACTCTACTTACCGTCGGATGGTCTCTAATTAAAAGAAATTTAAATTATTTATTATTAGTTTTTATCCTTGTTTTAAGTTGGGGTATTTGCGTCCTTGGAAAATTAGAATGGTATTCAATATACCTTCTGCCATTTTTATATTTGCTAAGCACAATAATAAATTATAATTTAATAAAATCAAAAAGATGGATCCAAAAATTTGCAGGCATCACTGTTTTAATTGCTTTCGCATATCTGATTATAATGAATACAAACACATACCTCCAATCATATAAAACATATACTGCACACAAGCAGGATTATGAATACGTAGGGAAAGAGATCGCAAGTATCATCCCTCAAGAAAAATCAGTTTATCTATCATCAATACCTGATTTTTATTTTGTCTTAAGAGATAAATATACCTTATACCAATTTCCACCTTTGCCTCCCAAGGTTAATGAATACCTGGATTTGTTGGATAAAATAGATTATGTTGTAATTAACATACATCTTGAGGATATTTATGTAGGCGGATTACTGGCAAGGTATATAGACATTAATAAAGCATCCGAATATACTGTAGGAGAAACAACCCTTTATCAAACGCGGCTGATTGAATTAATTCCCCGAAATAAAAGATATAAACCATAATATAGCTTATGTTGAGAAAAATACTACCCTGTCTGATAATATTCATAACTGTATTACTTTTGTATTACCCGGCTATTTTCACTTATTTTTCTCAGGATGACTTTTTCCATTTTAAAGTTAGTCAAACTGATGGAAGTCTTAGACAATTTGTTAACCTGTTTACCTTCCATCCTTTCTTTGAAAAAGGGATTGCTTTTTACAGACCTATTTTCAGGGAAGCCATTTTTAATATTTTTTATTCGCTTTTTGGATTAAATCCTTATCCTTTTAGGATCGTGCAATTTCTGCTTCTATTCCTAAATTCGTTGCTGGCTTATCACCTAATTTATAAGTTTTTTAAAAACAAATATTTATCTTTTTTTGTCGCTTTCTTTTATGCCATTTGTTCCGCCCAAGTTTCTCCTCTTTATTATCTCGCTGGAGGGATACAAGCGCTGGGGACAACTACGTTTTTACTATTGACTCTCATTCTAATTTTAAACAATTCTTTTTTTGCTTTTATCACATTTCTTTTGGCTTTAGGTTCTCATGAATTGACCTCTATTATCCCATTTTTAATCTCAGCGTTACTTTTTATCCAGTATCCGTTTAGCAAGGCATTAAAAAATGTTTGGAAAGTTTTACCTTTCTTTCTTGTTTTATTGATCTATCTATACCTGGAAATTACAAGGATAGGTTTTTCTGCTTCAGAAAAACAATATCAGACAGTCTTAAGCTTAAAAACAACTCTTAATTCTTATATATGGTACACGGGCTGGGCGCTGGGACTGCCCGAAATGCTGATAGACTTTGTGCTTCCGGGATTTAAATTAAATCCAAATCTGATGAGATATTGGGGTTCTTATTACTATATTATTTTCTCGACTTTTCTTATTAGTTTATTGTTACTATCAACAGGTTCTATTTATCTGATAATGAAAAGAAATAAACTATTCTTTGACAAAAAGTTTCTCTTTTTTGTCTTTTGGTTCGTATTCAGTCTGGCGCCAGTTATTCTGCTACCTCTCCATAAATCAACTCAATATTTGGAAACAGGGTTGGTTGCTTTCTGGACCATCATAGGACTTATCATCCTCAATATATATCGATTAAAAACTTTAAGAATCTTCTGCATAGTCTTGATTATTTCTCTGTTTACACTTTCTGCAACATCGGCAATTTTACAAAGAACGACCTACTGGGCAGCTGAAAGAGGAAGATATGCAAAACAGCTAATCAAACAACTTACTGCTGTCTATCCCGTATTACCAAAAGGAGCAATCGTTTATTTCAAAAATGATCCAAATTACCCCAGCCTAACTCATGAATGGGGCTCCAGTTCCAAACAAGCTGCTTTAATCTTAAATAATGCAGATGCACTAAGGCTTATTTATAAAGATCCAACAATAAAGGTTTATTACGAAGATTTGGAAAAACCTGATTATTCAGAAAATAATATTTATCCACTGGTTGCTAAGTGGGAATAATTATTTTTTGAAAATGTAAAAACAGGTACTATTTACAAAGTGGGAATCAATTCTAAAAGGTATCACCCTGCTAAAGAATGAATGAAATCTATATAAGTAAGGTATAAAAGAAACATACTTTACTTCAACATTTTTGAATCCTGATTTTTTACCTTCAGTTATCCAAAACTCTGGAAGTTGGATGTTTATATGAAACGGATCAGCCAATGTTTCTTTAGTTGGGTATGGGGTAGAGAAGACTAAAGTGCCTCCTTTCTTTAACATTTTTTTTGAATTTTTCAAGGCTTTTACTGGATTTTTTAGATGCTCCATAACTTCAAGAGCGAATATATAATCAAATTTGTTTTCCAGCAATGTATTTTTTTCGACATCCAGAATTTTAAAATCAATGTTAGGCTGATTTTTCTTAGCTTTTTTAAGAATGTACTCAGATATATCTGTAGCTTCTACATCAAAACCCCTCTCGTAAAAAAATCGAGCAAAAGCTCCTATACCGCAACCTATTTCTAAAACTTTTTTACCATTACCGCTCTTAATTGGAAGAAATCGTTCAAGAAACCTTATCCAACCATGAAAAAATCTGTAATAATACATTAGTTCCCGAAGATCATATTTTTTAAAAAAATGACCAAAATATTGTTTATCAAATACCTCAACCCCATGTTTCATTAACTTTTTATTTTTTATATGAAATGTGTATGCCATTTTTTAATTATAAAATCTATACTTTTTGGAAAACTGAAAATTCGACAGGGTCTTGATTACAAAAATGGAAAATAGTTTCGGACACCAATGCTGTGGGGAGAAGAATCAAAGCAACAGTCATAAATATTAGATTACTAATAGACATCTCTTTTAGATTTAAAGGTTTTATGTTTAAAACACGCATAAGGCTGACTATAAAGCAATAGGGAGAAAACTCATAAATAAGCATTCCATTTTGACTGACTATTTTAAGATTGTTCCTTAAAGCTAAAATTCCTAAACCTTTCCTGGTTAAATGAGCCAAATGCCTTGGTATATCAAGATGAAGCCATTTGTCTTTAAAAAGTTTTGACTCCCATGAGTCATAACGTGGGCATTCTACAAAAATATAGCCTCCTTTTTTAAGTAAACTCTTAGCCTTTCTTAAATACTCTTGTGGACTGGGAACATGTTCTAAGCTTTCTAAAAAAACAATTCCATCAAATTTTTTATTGGTTTTCCATTTTAAAAAATCAATTTTAACTATATTTTTAATGGAAACTTTTGCATGAGGCGACTCCAGATTTGTAACCTTAAAATTATGACCAAGCATTTTGCCGAATACTCCCTCCCCTGCACCCACATCTAGAATGTTTCCTGATCGAATATACTTCTTTACCCAATTTTTCCTCCTTATTTGTAATAGGTTATGTAATGTGGATCTTATATAAGACAATTGGCCGGGATATTTCCAGTAGCTGGGAGGGTAGAAACTAAATAAGTTTTTTGGGACAGGGTATAAGAAACCATTATTACAGTCGTTACAAAAGAAAAGCTGACCCTTTGCAAAGTCAATTTTATAAACATTTCCTTTTTTACAGTTTGGGCATTTTACAACTGTTTTTTTCTGATTAAACATTTTTTGATTATACCTCAAACTAATTAGTATTTTTCTACAAAACCTCCTTTAATAATCTGTGGGATATATGAAGATATAACAATCAGTAATAGAGCAAATCCAAAACTACCCGCAATATTTGCCAAATTTAATTCATTAAATAAGTAGAGAATTATCATCATTGAAAGTATAAAAAAAGAGGAAATAAAAAATAATTTTTTTAGTTTGGGAATTAGAAAAATGATTAATGTGCTAATCATCAATATAGCAGGAAAAATAAATTGATCTACTTTATTCCACTTGAAGCCATATTCCAGAAAATTAAAAGAAACTACCAAAAAAACTGGTAATATTAAAAATTTAAACAACAATCTAATGATTTTCATAAGTTTTTCTTCATTTTTGACCTAACAAGTAAAAAGCTAACTCCTAATAAACCTGCTAAAGCCAGATAAGCTCCCTGAGTAACTTTTTGTTGAGGCTTAAATTCTATTTTAAATTCATACGCTCCTGTTTTCTCTATCCACCATGAATTGCTATACAAATTAGCCAGATAGTGTTGATCTACTTTATAAACTTCGTTATCTCTTTTTAATTCTAATTCCCACCCAGGATGAAATGCCTCCTTAAAGATCAAAAAAGTCGGATGGTCAACTTTAATTCTACCTTCATATAAAACAGGGCTTTTTTGTTCCATTTGGTTAATTTGTCCGGAGATTGAAGCTGTAACCTCTTTTCCCATTTTACTTCTCAAAAATATTTGATTGTTAAGTATTCTAGAAATTTTCAAATTCTTAATAACAACCGAGGTTGAACTGCCAAATGAGTTGGGAGTATAAAATGAATCTGCCCCAATAGGATCTACAATAATTCTAAACTTGGCCTTTCTAGTTGCTACATTTAAGGATGATAATTTGAAGCCATAATTTTGGAAATTTGAATCCTGTCTAGTTCGGTATATAAACGTTCCAACTCTGGGCCTTTGTTTACCATCTATCACCTGATCATTGTCTTGGATAATTTGAACATAGAATTCTATCCCTGTTAGAAAACTGCCATCAAAAACAATTTGATAGGTATCTTCTCCAGAGACAGACCCCAAATCACCCTCAATGTATGAAGTTGTTTGTCCATCTGAATTTAGTTGAATCGTATCTTTGTCTATCACAGTAACATTATCAGATTTTGTTAATCTTTCTAAAGAAATTAGGTTAGTTGAGATTAAATTATTAAAACTTATTTCGTATTCTCCTTTATTAAATTCTCTTTCACCATATGATATTAAATCTCCTAAAATAGTAGCCTTGAAGTTAGACAATTGATCATTAATTTGAAAATCTAAACCATCTAGCTTCTTTTGATAAATATCACTAACAGATGAATTAACCATTAATAACTCATACTTACCCTCGACAGGGATACTAAATTGATTTATTTGTCTTTCCTGAATCGTTAAATTATCTTTATTCACTAATGAATAAATGGGTAGTAGTTTGTAATTATTCAAATCTTGTTTAATTTTATTTTTAGCCAAATTAATTACCTCTTTTTGATGAGGGTTTAATTTCATATCCATTTGTTCTAAGATTAGCAAGTGAAGTTTAAAAATATCGTCAATAGTAGTTGGACTAACAGAAAAACTTAATTTTGATTTTCGAAGATCTTGTTCAAATAATTCGTTAATAGTTTGACTATATCGTTTAATTAAAGAATCAACTTGTAGGAAGGAATTATCCTTCAATAAAATATAAGAATTAATTAGATCTTCACCAGCTATAATTATTTTTCCTGCTAATCTCTCTGCATCAACATCACCATTTTTATTTATCATAGTTTTGGTATTAGATAAGTTATAAAGTAATACAGCTAGGTTATTGATAACAGAGTCTAAGCCTCTCTCTGAAGCATCCAGGTAAGTAAAAGAAAGTTGAGGAAAAACCATTACTTCATCACTTTTAGAAAAAATTTTATCCGTGTTAGTGTCTAGAGGAGTAATAATATTATTTGGATATTTCGAAACAATAACAGGCCACATTCTCATGACCGCTTTTTCAGGATAAGCAAAATTAATCTTGTCAGTTAGAATTACCTTTGGCTGAAAATATTGTGGGAGAACTTCATAAATTACAAGATCTCCAAATTGTACTTCTCTTTTTAGGAAAATTAAGGTATCCAAAATCTTCTGTGTTTCGGTGGGATCATAAACATCCACTCCTCTCCATTCCATATCTTGATGTAAAATAATAAATCTAACATTAAAATCCTGAAGTAATTTTAAGATCTTTTCATGCTGTGAAGAGTAAGGTTCATGAAACATCAGCGATAAAGCAGTTAAAGCATCATCTATTCTATGTAGATTCAACCCATGCGAGATTGAAGGTAATACGGTAAATAATGAAGCTGATGATTCAACGCCATGATAGCCGTATTTCCAGTTATATGTTGCAATATCGCTTCTTGTCAATGGTAAATGAAGAATCTTTCCATCAGCTATTGAGTCTTGACGATCCTTTTGTTTAAACCATTGATCCGATTCTCCATAGCTTTTAGGTATTTCAACATAGTTTGGCTTACCTATGCTTCCAAAGATTGTTCCCTGATACATAGGCCAATAATAAATTCCCATGATCATAAGCCAGATTATTAAAATTATTTTTTTGCCTGTCTTGCTTAGGATTTTATTAGGCCAATTAAAAAAACCTTCAATTCCTAGTGCAAATAATATACTACTCACCAAAGGTAAGAGTATTCCTATTTTTTCAAATGGATTTCTCAGTAATCCAAAAGCAAAGGACTTACTAAAAAGTAGTAAAAAAGGCTGACCAAAAGGAGGAGATGTACCCTTTGCCAACATTATTATAACTAGATAAATCAAAACATAGGGGGCCAGATATTTCTTTTTAAGAGAATAAACCATTCCATAAAAGATAACAATTACCCCTAACCAAGGAATAATGCGGAAAAAAAAGCTTTTATATATTTCTCCTAGTTCTGCCTGATCAAATAAATAGAAAGAATTACCCATCTGTAAACTATAGGGAAGAATCGCCTGTTTACTTATGATTATCAGCGTAGATATACTATCCCGGATATTGTGCTGCTGCGAAGCTACACCTTGGCTGACTGTAGCAACTGGTATTAACCACCAGCTATTAAGAAGAATCCAGAAAGCTGACCCTAATGCAGACCTCCAAAGTATTTTAATAAGATGAGATTTATTTTCCCACGGGAGAAATATCTCAGAAATGGAAAAAAGAGACATTATTAACCAGAATGGAAATACATAAGCTATTGTTCCAAACATATAGCTCGCAAAAAAGCTTACGAGTAAAAAATACAGTAGATATAAGTAATTACCGCTTTTTATCCAAAGCCTCCAAAACAGGATTAAAAAAGGTATGGAAGCCACAAATAAAAATGATGTGTGAACAAAGCGATGCCAAATTTGAGTAAGCATATAGGGGTTAAAAATATAGAATAAGCCTGCAAATGTAGCGAATTTCTTTTTATCCTGCCCAATAATGGAAAGTGTTAATAAATATGTGCCAAATCCCATAAGAAAAAGGATAATTAAAAATAAAATTGCTTGTATACCAAAGGGTCCTATACCAAAGAATTGAAAAATGGAAAGGAAAGAGTATAAGGTAATTGATGTGATTACATGAGGAATTAAGAATCCAGGTGCTATTGCTTCCCACCAGATAAACTTAGCTATTTGAAACATTCTTATTGGGTTATATGTAGGTAAGCCTACATCTCCCCCACCATAGAAGTGGCCATCTTTGAACCAGGCAAAAATTAATAGGGTAGAGATAATCAGAAAAAATAATGCAACAATATAAGTTTTATTCAATTTCTTATATATGACCATACTTTAAAAGTTTTGGTAGATAAAATAGACCTGAGATGATTAATATCCCAAACCCCAAACTGCCAAAAAAATTTGCAGTATCAATAAAATTTAAGATGAAAAAAACAACCATAATAACAAATAATATCACTGATAATATAACAAAAGCTTTTTTCAAGTGTGGTTGGGATAACAAAAGTAACATTATCAATGTAAAAAATAAAGTTTGAAATAGAGAATCCAAAGAATCAAGTTTAAAGCCAGCGTTTAGCATCAAGAAAAATCCAAAGATAAATAAATATAAGGCTATTTTTTTAATTGCTTTTTTCATGACTCCTTATTAAATATTTATATGCTGAAAATGTAATTCTAAATTTATAACTCCCAATTTTGTCTATAAACCATCCATTACCATACATATTAGCAAAAAAGTGTTTTGAAATCTCATATTGCTCATTATTATCAAACAAAGTTAACTCCCAGTTATTATTAAATGTTTCGCTGAAAATTAAATAGCTTGGCTTATCTAAAACAATATTCCCTTCATATTCCAATGGAGCTTTTTTAGTGTAATTCAAACTCACAATTTGAGAAGTCTGATTTGTAGCAATCTTCCTAAGAAATAATGGGTTATCTAAAATTCTAAATATCTGAATATTCCGTATCACTACAGTTGAAGGATTTAGAAAATTAAATTGCATTTCTGGCTTATCACATATCTTTTTTGGCAACAAATACCTACAATTATTCCAAGGCGCTGATACTATTTGTAAAGAGAATTTCATGGAATTATTTCTGGGAGATATGGAGGCATAGTAAGTTTTCCAAAATTTGTTATATTTATCTAGCTTGATTTGCTCTATGAATTGGTGTGTTTTTTGCTTAAATAATGCATCGGTAGCTAAATAATTTTCTGGGTCACTATCTTGTTGTATTTGTATAATTGGGTCATTTCCTAGCTGTGTCCAATAGTCAAAAGACAATACATAAGTACTGTTGGGGTTGAAGGGTTCGACCTGAAAATCATATTGGGTTGAATTGTACTGCTGTGAGATTATTTTTATTTCTTCTTGCTTATTTTTAATTAAATTTACAGAATTTTGAATATTAAAACTAAACTCATGCTGACCAGCCTTTAAAGGTATGATCCCATAAGATATTAAATCGTCCTTTATTTGAGAATTCCTTGTCTGCACAGTATTATCTATCCATAGATCTAATTGACTTAAATTTTTTTGATAAAAAGGAACTACTTTTGAATCTGCCATTAATATTTCATATTCTCCATCCATTGGTACAGAAAATCTATATACTTGTTGACCAGTACCTGGCTCTCTTTTTGGAATCAAATCGTAGATTGTCTGTAAATTCATTCCTATCATTTTTTGTCTTAGAATTAATAAAGCCTCGCTTGTTTTTGTTTTGTTTTCTCCCTCGGCTTTCTCGTTAATCTTTTCCAAAACAATTTGATGTCTGATAAGGATTTGTTTCAGCGATTCAAATTTATCTGGTTCTCTTTGAATAATTCCGCTTTCTAGTTGATCGGTAACTGCCTTGTTTAAATACACGATATAATCTTCTATTAGTCCGTAGATTTTAAAGTTAGGATTTATATCCAGCATTTTATATGCTTCACTAAGCCGCTTACCTGCAAATCCTAAGACGAGACTTTCCCCAGGTAATTGAAAAGCTTTTTGTTGGATAAATTCTTTGAAAAGAATGAGTGGATAGAATGATGAATCGGGTAAGAATCTAACTGCGGGCAATTCTGCTAAAGCATTTTCTAAATTGGAATCATATATTTTTATGCCTGCCTGAGGGAAAATCAACTGCTCTCCTCCATCTGACGTGTTAGAGATCTTATCGCTTCCTGATAAATCAGAAAGGAATGAGTCTTGAGAACTTTTTAGAAACCAGAACCAAGAATTATAATTTTTACCAAATATAGCATTATTGAGGTATGAAGAAAGATAAATTTTACTCAGGAAACTACTCTCTTCCATCTCATATATAGTTAGACCTTCTATCTCTTGTTGTTTTTTTAAGAAAGGCAGCATGTCTAAAATTTTCTCTATTTTTTCAGGCGATTGCACAACTGAAGCTTGCCA